>JGI12109J20283_10485678_pt1 | contig 48013 bp, 37 predicted proteins | sample ElkSlonscriptome_12_FD_20283 | JGI IMG/M metagenome (IMG submission 20283)
AAAGTCAGACAAATCAGACTTGAGAACGTAGTTTTTTACATCAACCAATAGAAAGGTGATCCATGAAAATCATTAAAAAAATCATACCTAAAGTGGGCGGGGCGCTGATGACCCTGTTTGTAGCTACTAGTGCACAAGCGCTGGTTATTTTTCCTACTTTCACTGAAGTCGGTGTGGAAACCGGCACTGCACAATCTTCTACTGTACTCCGCGCAGATCTGACGCTTTTCCCAAGTTTATTGGAAATCGGTTCAATCACAATCAACGATAGTGGCAGTGGTGTCGGTGGCTCAGCTGGGGCTTACTCAGGTTTTGACGTTGATGCGCTTTTTATTGATGGCGATGGAGACTACGCTACCACTGGCGACCAGACTTACGCTTCATCCTATGTCTTCAACGCGGGCGCGATTCGAGCAGGTAGCGCACCTGCATCAAATACTTCGGGCGCTCTGAATGGCTCGAATGCTGATGGCACCGTTGACGAAGCGTTTGCCTCTTTAGATGCTATCGATGCAATCTTTTTCTCAACGGGTTCAATTTCCTTGGGTGATGGTGGATCACTTTCCGCAAACTTTAATCCAACCGTCAGTGTAGGCAGCTCGCTTTTCTTAGTCGTTTCAGAAGTCGGAACCGAATTGGGCGAATCAGTGACAGGCCTCATCGAAGTAAGCGATGAACCAGTCTCTGTTCCCGAGCCAAGTTCCGCTTTGTTGTTAGGCCTTGGGTTACTGGGATTTGGCTACCGTCGCTTCAGTAACCGCAAAAGCTAGTACCTATTCAATTAACTAGTACCTATTCAATTAATCAGGGGCGAGGCGTTTATTGTATCAATCGCCTCTTTAATCGTTAGGCCCCATGCTTGTAACGCTGCTCGACACCAGTTGAGCAGCGTGATCCCCGACCGATCGCGCTGGCCGGTGCAGCCAGAGCCGGTTGCTTACCACGCAAGGATTTTGGCAGCGGCAAGTCCAGGTCCTTTTCGACACAATGCCATTGCCAGCGTAGTTCAGCGTCTGTTGAGGTTCTTGAATTAAACCGGAATCCGTTTGCGTTGGGGCGGTGACGACGGCTTTACCTATTACTTGACGCTCCGGACCCGGTTTTCAGTCTGTATCGACATGAAGAGGCAGACCTCTATTGTAATGGCGGCCAGCGCCTGCTCGGAGCTTAGCATTCCGGCAATCTGGTTTGCTGACAAAGGAATTAATTGCCATTTTAATGCAATTAGACACTAGCCTGGACTCGAATGTTTTTTTCAATCATTGCTGTCCCGCGGTAAAGACCTTTTTCGCAGTGCGCAATAGCAGCTGCGATCGGTCCGCCCGGCAGTTAGCTTGTACTGCTTCGGCCGTCGATTGCTGACTAAAACCACCTTGTCTCGAATCAATAACGACAAACCCTGCCAATTCAAGCTTGGGCTCTGGTCAGCGGAAGTCTTTTCTCAGATCTTTCCTGACTTGTTTGAGGGCCTGATCGAGCAGTTTTTTGCGTGTGTCCATGGCTTTGTTGCGCTCCGATAGGGCTTTCGCGGCCTCGTTCGCAAGTGCCTGGAGGTTTTCATCGCCGCTGATCTGGCGTTTGAAAGCGGCACTTTTCAACGTGGCGTTCTGCTGTTTGATCTGTTCTTTGGCGCTGCTGATCGTATCATCTAAACGGGATTCGTAATCGTCAAGAGAATCGGAGATGCTATCGGCAATCTGGGTTTCCGGGTTTTTAAGCCGGCGACTCCTCTTGGCGCTGAGCTCTGGAATGTCGGGAAGTCTTAAGATTGTGCCTATGGCCGGTTCACTGGCCGCATTCAACTCGGGATTAACCCGTAGGAATTCAATTTCGGCTTTTTTCCTCAGTTCCGGGGTCAATCGGGTATAGACCCGATCCAACATTTCGCCGACGCTGGATTCACCGCGGTAAGTGACAATCTGCATGGTTTCTCCTTTAAATTCCAAATACGTTTGTGAGCGAGATATCGGCCGGCACTGGGGCTCCGCTCTTCACTGAAATCGGGCCGGTACTGGTGTTGCCGATCACGACCGCACTTTTTGATTGCGCATGCAAGTGCATGGTCTGCACATCGCCTATGGATACCAGGCGATTGTTGCTGACATTGACAACATAGGATCTGATGACGCCAATGGTTGGCTCGCTACTGGCCTGTTCCGTTACTTCGCAGTGGTTTTCTCCGAACAGGCATGAATGCACCGACGTGCATTGAGTCATGGTTACTGCAGTCATGTGGGCGCGCAAGTGATTGCCGCGGATGATCACCGTGGAGGGCGTAACACGCCTGGTCAACAGCTGCGTTGCAGTCAGCAAAAAAGCGCTTTCGGCGTTGGCAAAGTAGGAGGCGGGCGCCAGAAATGCCTCTGAACGTTCTACTGAAGGTTGGATATTTATCGCCTTCCAATTAATTGGAATGGGGTTAACAACTATTTCGCCGGCACGGTCAACGTTATTACTCTCAATGGCAAGGTGATCGAAAGGGGGCTGAATGCTTATGGCCACCACCGGCGAGCTGATGCGCTCGGGACCAATTCCATAAAGACGATTTCGGGAAATTCGCAGCTGGCCGGCGGCAATCACTCTGATGCCTGTTATCTCCGGTGCGGCAATGGTGTTGGTGGCAACATTGGCGATGACGTTCGCTGTAATGTCACAGCGCCGGGCGGCAATTATCTGTATGGCAGCCAGAGCCCTATTCGAATTCTCAATGCTCGTTCCGATGTCGTGACACAGATTATCGGTAAAGGCGAGATAGTCGGCGGAGCCATTGTCAGTCATGACGAGTGCAGCCTGACCGATCTCAGTGATCTTGTTGGCGCTGATTGTTAGGTTTTTGAATGCATGGGTGATTCCCAGAGCATCGCCCGCGAAAGAACGCAGGTTGTTGGCGTGAATGCTTATATCATCAACCGCGCCTGGTTCGAGACCTTCTGTGAGTAGAATGCCGTGACCGCTGCGGCTGCCGGCTCCAGTCAGATAATTAGCCTCTATAGAAAGACTACCGACGCCGGCGCGGATTCCGTCGCCCTCGGAAAAAATCTGGTTGTTGCTTATTCTCGTGGCGGAGCCATCGAGCCCGGCACCGGTCACAGCAACAGCCGCCTGACTGCCAGTGAGTATGAGGTTCTCGTCCACGCGGGTGTTGCCATAGTGCAGGCTGGTGTGGTCGAGAACGACGCCGTACTGACTGCAAAAGATCAGGTTACGATAGATGACTAATTCCGCGCTGAGCAGATAATTAGCGTCATCGTCGCCGGCCCTGGAAATGCCGCGGGTGGCGACTATGCCGCAATCGTAAATCTTGACGCCAAAACAGTATCCGGATAAGCCGATGCCTATGCTGTCGGCGTCGTTTTCAGCAAGGCCCAGTACATTGATGTGATCGGCGTGGAAGTCGACAGCATTGTGAACATGAATCATAGTCGTCTCACCCTCACTGCCGGCGGAGCCGATGATGGTCATGTCCTCCAGGGCAACGCCGAGGCTGTTTTCCACGGTGAGAATATTTGCAGGCTCCCTGGCGATTAACAGGCTGGCCCAGCCTTGCCCTTTCAAACGCAGGGAGCGGGCACCTACTAGATTCAGTGGAGCACTGATGTCAAAGTTGCCAATCCCGAGGCAAATGGTGCCGCCAGTGTCCTTGATGCTGTCAATCGCCTGCTGAATAGTGGCGCTGCCGTCGTTGTGGCCTTCGGCGCTGACACAGACAGTACAGGCACAACTGTCTCCATCAATGAGCGGTGGCCACAGCGTGCGGCAGTCGGATTCTGACTCGGGGAAATCGACAATCGCCAGTCGGGTAAAATGATGATGAATACCCAGCGGCGGGGCGCGGTCGAGCTCTTCAATGCTAGCGTCAGTGCTTCGGGCTGCGAAATTCCAGTAGTCACCAGTTTTGAATTCGCCTCCAGCCGGATCGAGGTCGAATTCCACCACGATGCCGTGTTCAAGGAGCAGCCGGGTGCCTGGCGGGGGGATCGCAATCTCCCCACTGCTACCGGCTGTGTTCAAATCCTGCACCGCGGCGCCGTCTTCGGCGCGCACGACGCCAGTCTGATCCCATCGGCGTACGCGGGTATTCCGTTCCGGGTCGGTTGCCTGCTGGGCATCTACAGGGAAGAGGCCGGCCGGCAGCGCATCGTCAAAGCTGAGCGTGCGGGCGCTCGCATCGACGCCGCCAGCCACACTGATGCGCCGCAGTTGCCCTGGCTGATTGTGCAGCTCGAGCCAGTCGTCAGTCACCTCCACCCAGTCACCGTCGTTGAAGCGCAGCACATCGTCCCTGCCGATGCTCTCGACGGTGATACGATCCCGGGCCGGGTTAAGGTGAGTTATCCGCGAAGCCACCGTCCCATTGTCTCGTGACCACTTGAAAGTGGCGGAACCCTGGGCGCCTCCCGTGTGCACTTCGACCCGGTAGAGCTGATTTTCCAGACCCAGATAGCCGGCGGCCGGAGGGACTTCACAGGGGCTGATTTCACCCGGGACGTCGGCGGTGTCGGTGGAGAGGCGAGCGGCTGAGGCTGCTGTGAGCCCGGCATAACCCGGCACGTCTGCGTCCGGTGTGCTGCAACTTACTTCGCCGACATCAGGCAGCAGTTTAACCTGCCAGACTGTCTGCAGCCTACCCGTCGTGTCGACACCAACAGCCTGTTCGATGAGTTCTGGTACCTGCAGGGCCGTGATGTCACGCTGCCAGACATCGAGATAAACAAGGTGAGGTCCGCCCTCCGGTAATTCTGGCGCATTAGGGTAATAAGGCTGTTGCCCATAGTCGATTGCCGCGGTGCCCGTCAGTTGTGAAAGTTGTGGTGTCCAGGTATCGGGCTTGCCGCCGTGATTCTCAGCCACAAGCCCGTCGACATAAATACGCCCCGGGCCGATACTGAGGTTGCCACTGTCGGCACTTATTCTGAATCCGTCCGGAGTCGTGCGCGGTACGACGTTGCCGGTAAAAGTGTCGTAAGTACCTGCCTGAATCCTCCGTGCCAGCTCAGCAGACCATTCATTCCAGTCAGAGTCCAACTGCACACGACCTTGTTGCATCACGACGCCAAAAAAGTCCTGACGTGGATCAAATCTTACTCGGCTCAAATCGAAACTCATGTCAGTACTCCTTCACGATTCATGAAAAATGCCGGCATGAAGGCCGACGCGCAGATATTCTGCGAGGCGTATGCGCAGGTTGCTGATGCGTTGGGCGCCATATAAATGATGAAATACTCCCATTTCACTTTCATCGTCTGCACCACGCAGAATTTCCGAGGGTGTGCTGACTGCAAGTTGTGCATAGGCAGCAGTACCGAAGTGTCGTGAGGTAAAGCGCGGCGACATTGACTCGGCAGCCTTACTTGATTCCGGCTGACAACGATAGCGTTGGGGCACGATTGAGTCGAAGGGTAGCCAGGAAAAACGGACGCAACCGATTTGTTTACGGGCGGCCCGCACCGGTGCAGTCCAGGTATCGGTATCGCTAAGTGCGGCGAATACAATGCTATTGGATACGAGGTCGATTTCGCTACAGTGTATCTTGCCGAATACCGTCGAGGCGACCAGCGAAAGCGCTGCGCCGGGGGAATCAGCATCAATGTGGGCGAAAGCGACATTGTCCCTTGCGGTGGCATCGATAATGCTGTCCTTCGCTGAGAAAACGGAGCGGTCATCGCTACGGACGGCGCCAACTATGGATCGATCGAGATTCGTATCGAGACCGGCAATTTCCAGTAGCATGGAGGCAGCGGCAGGCTGCTGTGGCTGACCATCGGTTGTTAAAGAGAGTCCTGGCACCAGGGTACAGTGCAGGATATTGAGACGAGCCAGGGCATTGTCCCCAGAGTTCGGCACGACTAGGGCTGTGCCCGAAATCAGCAGGCCATTGAGAGTGCAGGCACTGTTCTCGGCGCCACTGATAGTGAAATCTGCCAGATCCAGCACTGGTCGATGACCGTTGGCGGCGCGAATTTCCACGCTGGCGTCTGTGACGACCTCGATGTTCAGAGTTTCGCTGTAGCGACGGCTATCGGTGATTTCCACGACACCGTCTCCGGCAACGGCCAGAAGGGCAGCCGCTATGGTGTTGTGATCGTCAGGTACTTGTACGACCGTTCCGGTGGCTGGGTACAGACTGTCACCGCGTTCGTATTCGCCACCTCCTATGTCGGCGCTGCATCCCTCGTGCCAGCTGACGATAACCGCGGTGGGGTCGGGCGCGTCTGCAGGCAGAGCGATCCGGCCCAGCACCGGATCGATGGCATAGACGCCGTTGGCTGGCGGTGTGTGCGCCCAGCTCCCTCCGTCGTCCGAGAGATTGCAAATGCGAATCTGGTCTCGTTCGATAGACGCGCCGTCTACGGTTAAGCGGATACTGGGATTGGTATTGTCGACGGGCTCTCCTGGGCCCGGGCGAGTGCCGTAGTAGCGCTCTTTGTGCTGGCTCAGACGTCGCCGTGACAGCGGTAAAGGAACATTATCCGGTTCGGCCAGATGCCCTATGTCGGATTCGGCAAGCGGATGATTGTACAGAGGCATGTCGTGGTTCAGTGGACTGAACCGATAATTGCGGTCGCTGTGTCGAACGGCGTCTGTATTGCTTCGGGGACAGGCTTTGATGCGCCAAAGATGTAGGCCGACATTGGCTATGTTGTGGCGACCGCGGGCGCTTTCGGTACGACGCACATCCACTGTGCGACTGACCGGTTCGAATGCCGTGCCGATCCACTCCAATGCCTCATTGGCACGCAGGTCCGGCGTCTGCAGGTTAAGAGGTCGGACATGATTCATGTACTGGGTGGTGTTGAGGAGCTGGAAATATTCGACCGCGCGGGCGTCCCAGCCGGTCACATCCCGCGCCAGTTGTTCCAGCACGAGCGCCGTGCCTTTGCGCCGGCGTAGAGCAATCGTATGCGCCACTTCTGCGCGTGGGCTCGCTATGCCGGTATCGACGGCATGCAGGCTGCGATAGCCGATCAGATCGCCGACATAAGGTACCACCCAGTCCGCACAGGTCTCGATAAACAGGTCATCGAATAGCTGAGCCAGGCCTTCCTCGGCCACGCCTAGCTGTTCGGCCAGGATGCCGACAATGGACTCGAGTGGTCCGCGCCCGGCCTTGGCGCGGAGTTGGGCAAGGCGATCCTGCTCTTCTTCGGTCGGAGCCGGTAACGCGGCAAGCACATCCAGTTCGCTGCGTTCGGCTGGCGTGAGCAGATCGCCAAGTTCCTGTGCTATCTTGCTGTCGCGAATGCGATGAATAGCCGGTAGCAGTTCGAACAGAGCCTGGGCATCCATACTCATGGCAGTGTCTCCAATTCGATTGGCTCATCGGCCAGGGTGAGCATTTCGGCCGCCAGCGGCATGGCGGTCAGTGATGCCACCGGTAACCTGGCGAAGAGCCGGGGAATAACGTCAATCGGCTCGCCCTGGCGATGCAGTCGGGTAACGTGTACCGCTTGCACGCCAGTGACCGAGTGTGCAGTAGCGGCTACCTCGTCGATCGAGACAGTCTGTCCGAACTGCCGGCGGGCAAAGCTGAAATGGTTTCTCAGTGCCGATTCCAGCTCGGTCAGTACCTTGTCCGTTGCGTGCTCCGAGTGGACCTTGACCGAGAGGCGGCAACGAAATCGGGCGTCGATGTAGTTAACGAGGCGTACTGGAACCAGCGGATCGCCATAGCTTGAAAGCGCCTCGAGTAATCCTGAATGAGTGTCACTGGACGCGGGAATAGGGGCTCCATCCACACCGGCGACGGTGAGGAATACACCCAGCGCCGGCCCCGTCGGCACCCACAGAGCGTGAGACTTGTCGATGCCGGCGAAAGCTCGGGCGAAGTTGGCGTAGTCTTCGATGGATACGGCTCGCTCCAGGGTTAGCACGGTTAGCGGCGCATTATCGCGCGCGTGTTCCAGACTGTCCGCGTCCTCGCCCCCCGAGGCGGCAATGGGATTGACGACTGCGGCTACGCCCAGCGGCCGCGACAACAGGGTTGTGAGTGCGCCGGCGGCTACATTTCCATCGACGCCAAGCCCCTTGCGATAATCCACGCGAAGATTGTTCTCACCGCTCGGTGGTCGGGCACCCTCTATGCCATCACCGAACTGAATAGTGGTAATCCCCGTGTCATCCTCGCTGGTTTCAAAGGCTCTGGCGTCAGGTTGACTGTCATGCAGGGTCGGTACTTCCTTCCAGAGCACGTCGTTGACCCGTAGCTGCAGAGTAGAGGCCCTGCCGGTGGTCGTGCCCGCGCTGACATAGGTAAGCGGCGACTGTTTCAGTGCGAATTTCTGGTTAGCGCTCCCGGCGTCACCATTGCCAAGAATTTCTGCCACTGTTTCACCGTGCGTGGCCGCAGCCACGTTGGCATTGATGCGCACAGTCCAGCGCTCATAAACATTCGTCAGCGCTGCAGCAAGTTTGAGAATCGTATGGTTGCGATCGTTGCTCACCGCGTCATCGCTACTGTCGATGAAGACGATCTCATGTACTCTGGGGTCTGCCTCCAGGCTATTAAGCAAAGTCAGTTCATTGCCTAGGGCCTGAACGGACCCACTGCGACCATCACGATCAATCAATATAAGGCGCAGAAGCGCTGACGCGGAATCGAGCTGGGCAATGAACTCCTCGGCGTCGAGGGCAACCTGGGTCCCGCCGAATAATCTCACGGCCGGGGCAGCCATCAGCAGGCTGTCGCCTTCGCTGAGATCGCGGCTGCCGCCGTCATCGAAATGCAGTGTCAATCCGGTAACGCCGGCACCAATGCCCAGGCGCTGGCGTTTTCCAGAGACCGCCAGGGCCTGCCCTGGCACCAGGTCTGGTGCCCGCACTCCACAAACAAGCGAGTCACCCTGTAACGGCTGTGGCAGCGGCCGGGCATGGGCCGTCAGCCGCTCGCTCTCGGCCAGAACTAAAGTATTTCTCAGCTTATAGGTGGAGCTATTCAGATTCTCAGTGGTGTCCGGGGTGACTCGCGTAATCTTGCTGGACAGACCAAAATCATTTCTGCTCAGGTGCTGCACTTTGCTCGCCCGATAGAGCTCGGTGTAACCCGGCAGTTCGGCGCTGCCGGAATCGGGGTCGTTGGAGACCAGCGCGATCCAGCTGTCAGTTGTTATGCGGCCGTTGTCAGTGTCGAGATCAATACTGCTGCCATTAATGTTGAAGTTCTTCCATTCCCAGGAATTCGAGTCGGTGGTGTCTATTCGAACGCTTATATTGGATCCTGAGGTGCTGCTGCCTTTGCTCATGAGGTTCGGATCCGGGGCGTTGTGTCCGAAGAGCGCCGTGCGCTGGCGAAACGCATGCACCTCGACACCGCGGGATGCCGGGCCCATGGGCGGGTAGAGACTCCCCAGCGGGTCGTTCCAGGTGACCCGAGTACGGGCATTGTCCGGCTCCACTTCAACGCCGGCCAGCACGCGGATATCCCAGTGCTCACTGCCGGGTAACGCCAGCCGATCCGAACCGACAATCAGGATTGCATCACCAGGTTCAAGCCGAGTATCGATACCGTTGAGCCACAGCTCCTTATCGCCGAATTGTGGTTGCCAGGGAACCGCGGTCTGGACAGGCAGGGCGTTCCATTGCCTTCGCGCCGGCACGGGCTCGACGGTCTCGAAAGACTGCGCCTGTTCGTCCTGCCCGGGAACACTCTGGACCCGGGTGCCTACCGGGATTTCGATGGGCTGCGATTCTTCTCCGGAAATACTCTGTAGGCTGAAGGCAAGGTAGGTGCTCGCTGCGACCCCTGGTGCGGGACGATAGCCAATGAGCCGTGCCATCTCTGTGATCGAAAGGCGCTCATCCGCGGTGCGCAGGTAGTGCTCCTGTGCAAAGCGTTCGGTATAGAAGCTGAGCACCTCGAGAGAGCAAGCGCAGGCGTCGAGGATAGCCATGGCGAAATCGGCCGGCTCGCGAGTGCTCAAGGAGGCAAGAGCCGGATAGTCGACGCTGGATAGTCTTGCCTGCATTGAATTCATGAACTGGCCATAATGGCCAATCCGGTAATTAATCTCACTGAGGCCGGATGGATTGCGGATGTGGACGGGGGTATCGGCATCGACACCTTCGCAGCAGTGGCAGTCCGACTTTCTGTCGACTTTGTCAGCCATTATTTGCCCCCGTAGAGTTCCAGTTTCAACACACCGCGTTCCGGGAAATTGCGGTCATTGTCGAGGCGCGCGATCTCGAGCCGATCGAGGGTCATGAATCCGACCTGCAGCGGTTTGGGATCCTCCTGTCCCTGGCGTTCAAAGCGAATGACCTGAATAGAGTCTACGCCGGCAACCGCGCGCGCGGCGGCATAGAGGGGACTAAGAAACACGGTCTGGCCAAAACTGAAATTATCGGGATGGAACAATCCCGGCTCGCCGTCAGCGCGAAGCCCGCTGCTGAATGCGTCGAGCAAACCCTGGCGCACATTGCTGCGAAAGTAGTCCGCCTTGACACAGACCAGCATTTCGATCTCCAGCGAGACATGGATTGGATTGTTGACCTTTAGGTCATGTCCCGCCATGCGATAACGGTCCAGGTGCTCGACCACTGTAGCTGCGAATTCAGAATCTACCGGTTCGCCCGCATCGCGGTCGACGGTGGCAAACACTGTATGCCAACTGCCGGTCCAGCGCATGCCGGCAGCTGCACGCTGCACGCCGGCGAGTCGCTCGGTGACTGCGGCATAATCTTCCGGGGTGACGGCGCGTTCCTGCTTGCGGAACGCATGGGGTGCATGCCGGCGCACTTCCGCGTTCGTTTCCCGGGGTTTGCCGCCGGCGCCGGGGAGGGGATTGGTGACAGCCAGGAGTCGGGACTCGTTTGTGCGAATATGCGCAATCGTGTTAGCGCCGACGTTGCCTTCGACGCCGTTGCCAATTCGGTAACTGGCATGAAACTCCATGCCGCTGTCAGGGCGGCGTCCGTTGGTGTCGTCGCCAAAGCGCAGCCGGGTGCTGCCATCCTCCTCAATCTCAACGACAAAGTGGCGATCGCTGGCACGACTGGAGAGCAGTTCCCGGCGCGGACTCCAGTTGTCTTCACCGTCACTGAGCAGAATTGAAGGAATTGCCTGTGCAGTCTCCCAGTCCATGGCAGCCGTCGCCGACGCACCGGCATCAAACAGTACTCGTTCACTGCGACGCATCCCATCTTCCAGTACTGTCCTGACTACGCTGCCCTGATGTGTCAGCGGCCCTCTATCAAGGAGCGGCCTGAAGCGGGGCGGAATTGGTTCAGATTGGACTGGATCGCAGTGCTTCCCTGCGTTGGCAGGGTAGTGCAGGAGGGGACGAGGGACATCGCCAAGATACTCGTCTTCGATGCTTGCGCCATGATCTGCCAGCACCACATTGCCGAGGACAATGCTGATATTCTCGACCAGTGCTCCGCCGTGGGCCGCATCGGTCTCGGCGGAAACGCAGATTGGAAGCGGCAATGCATCATCGACTTGCCATTTAATTTCCGTGATCTCGGTATCGTCCAGGGGGTCGACCAGGGGCTCTGTACCGGCAAACGCCCGCACCGCAGAGAGCCGAACTGCATGCCTGTTCGCGGGGTTGGCATCCTCTGCGTTGCCGCTCAGGGGGCCGAGTACCTCTTGTATTATCAGCACGTTGCCAGGTTCGAGATCGGGCCAGTGGCCGCGTAATGTGGCGGCAGTCGCACCCTTGGGCAGACAGCAGCGTGAATCTCCCCAGGTATAGAATTCAAACTGATTGTGCTCGCTACGAAGGGTGATCTCATGCATGGGTTCAAAAACGACCGGGTTACCGAGGAGGAGGTTGCGCGCATCCGGGGTGTCGGGCGACACATTTGCCGGGACTCCTGGCACACGGGTGTAGAACTTAAGACCCACTGGCAGTGGGAAAGCTGCGCCGCTGGTTTCGAGATGTAACCAGACACGCGCGTTGCAGCCCTCATGCATGCGATAGTCCACAAGCAGTGCATGTCGGCGCAGGCTCGTACGGCGGCGAGCTGTGTGCAGGTAAGCTTCAGTGCTAATACTGTCAAGCTCATAATGCTGCAGATCGCCGACGTAAGCGATCAGTTCTCCGAGTGTCGTGGCCAGATCTGCCGGGCTGCGATCCTGCCAGGCGGGCATCTGTTTGCTGAAGCGATCCATTACCAGTCGGCGCAGGCTGCTGAAGTCCCTGGCCAGATAATCAATCTCGGGTGTAGGTTCGACTGGCTTGTCACAGTCCTCTACGGGAGCACAGTCGAAGTCGCTGGCACACTCCACCTTGAATTCAAAGTGGACGCTTGACAAACGCGGATCGAAACTGGGTAGCGGCGAGTCATCGGCAGCACCCTGGAGCAATTGCAGGCAGTAGGTTGAAAAATCGCCAGACGTGCGCGTGCGAATCAACAGCACCCGATCGGCGTCATCGAGTGCGGTGAAATACGCCTGTTCCGCCGCACTTGCCTGTGCTGGCGGCGAACTGGCGATTCCGACCCAGACCACGGAGGGATCACGAACGCGTTCGCCGCCTGAGATTCGCACGTTGTCCAGAGATAGACCGGCGGGGACCGGCTTCAGCAGGCGCAACATGAGGGTTTGCTGTCTTGGGCTGTCGGTTGGTGCGTCGGTGTCCAGCACCTCCAACCAATCAATTCCGTTGAGGGTCGGATGCGATTCGATTGAGGCGCGGCGGTTTTCTTCACAACAGGTATACTTCATGCCCCGACCTCTTGCGTGAAAGTATCGCGAAATCGGGTTTCTGACCGCAGGAGCTGATACTGGACCGTAACACTCAGTTTGGATTCGACGGCCTCAACCGCCACCGACTCCACGGTGATCAGGTCAGCCAGCCACTGCTGCAGAGCGCCCTGGACCAAAAATTGGGTGGTCGCCGCGAGTTCCGGACTGTTCGGCGCGAACACCAGTTCGCGCAAGCCGCTGCCGAAATCTGGCCGCATGACGCGCTCGCCCGGCGCCGTGAACAACACCTGTTCGATCAGCCCCCGAATCCATGTGGCCTCGTCCACATCACTACTGCGGCCGCGGCCATCGAACTGATAAGGAAATTGCAGGCGCTGTGTCATGCTCAGGTCCCCAATACCCTGGTCTGGGTAGCTACCGGAATCAAAGGGGTTGCATTGGGCGCGCACAGAGCCTGGCTGTCCATGAGAACGACCGGCTGACCATTTGACGTCACTCGCGTGGCAGCGACCGTCCATTGCGCCGTTACACAGGGCGACGGACTGCCCGAAACATTGAATGGGCAGCCGCCTACTATCCAGGGCGTGCTCATGAGCACCGTGGGCTGACCATCAATCAGCACTCGTGGATTCGGTGCCACAGCGGTGGCGGTGCCCGCGTGAGCACACAACACTGTCGAGTTTACTGTCAGTAATGGTCCAGGCATCTCATACCACCGTCAAAGCGCCGTTGTTGATGGTCACGGCCGGGCCTACAAGGGTCAGGGAAGCCCCCTTGCCATTCTGAATATAGATCCCCGTGTCATTCACAATCAGAGTGGCCCCCGCTGTGCTTTTGAGCATTATGCCGCCAGTAGGTCCAGGCAGGTCAGAAACCGTCAGGCCATTCTGCAGGGGAGTTTGCAGGGTTATGGCGGCAATCGCGGGCGGGGTCGCCAGCGCCAGTGCCGGGATCTCTGCGGCACTGCCCCAGAAACAACCAGTCCAGATCGGGTGGTCCGGGTTGCCCTGCTCAAACTCCACCCAGACCCCGGAGCCGATAATAGGCAGGGCCATCATGCCATTTTGGATACCCGCGATCGGCACGCAGGGCATGGCCCAACTGGACGGCGCCAGTCCGAGTACATCAGGCACCTGAACCTGTAGTCGACCCTGCTGCATTGGATCGACGTTGTTCATTACCATACCGCGGTATTTCCCATAGAAGCGTTCAGTCATGCCGGCACCGTTGGAGTAATGGAAATCAGACCGTTGCGTGAAAGGTCAAAATTTTGTTTAAACTCGCCGCGCTTGATGGTGCTGGTCACACGCTTCACGTAGTAAAGACCGTCATAGGCGATGCCCGCGCCGCGGACACCAACGAGTTTGCGTGCTTTGAGAATGCGGCCGTACCTGAGGACGTCGAGTCGGCCGCTGCCGGTCACGGAATCCTGTGATTTTTTTGCCTCATTCAGGCCTTTGGAAATCGCCTGCATGGGATTCATCTTGGCGGTATCTTTCAGCATCCGGATATTAGCAAGCGGGGTGGACAAGACCCCGAGGGGTGGCTGCAAAGGATTCAGGTTGGGTATGGGAATGGGTAGGGGAATCCGGGTCTGCGGATTCTGAACAAAGACAATCGGCAGGACACCCTTGGTGGGGTCAAAACTGAAATTCAATGACTCGACGTTGGTGTGTGCATCCATGTCGATATTAAGCGCCGGTTGTGGTGAGCCCACTTTGATTTCCGGTCCAAAATAGGCAATGTTAGTCAGGGGTGCTTCTCCGGGTTCGATATAAAAAACGTGCCCGACCTCTTCCGCAAGTTGCTGCAGGTAGGCCAGATCAGTGCCTTGCTGTGAGGGAATCCGCTCGACGGGAATCGGCACGTCGGGGAACAGGGCGGGGATCGGCAACGGGATGATACCAAAGGCCGCGTACTTGGCGCAGATGAGAGCTACCCTTGCCTCGATCGGCATGGCGGGGTAAGGCAGACCGCTGAAGTCGATCATGTCTAAGACTTTGGTCAGGTCTTCTCCGGTTACGGTGATACTTCCCGCTTCTCCATTCTGTCCGGCCTGCAATTCCACATTGGTCACCACACCATCGAAAAGAGGTTGTGGCTGTCCGTTGACTGTAACTATGAGCACCACTCGAAGTGGCGGCGTGCCCACGGTCGTGTTCTGACCTGCGGCGATCAGGAATATCGTGTTGAGTTCCGACTTGCTGGTCACCTTGAAGCGCAATTGGAAACCGCTGCCCGAATCTGCCGACGTGGTGGCGGTGACCGAGTCCAACGCATTGATCAGCAGGGCAGGCACCGGCACTGGTATGACCGGACCGATAAGCAGGCTCAGATGAAGCGCTCCAGCCATCAGAAGTCTCCGCCCCCAGGTACGCCTTCTGGCAGGGTGATGCGCAGCAGGGCGCCGACCGTGGCGGTCAGTTCGCTGGGGCGAATGACGCCGTTGCCGTCACAAAGGCGCCAATATTGCTGAGGGTCAGACAGATGTTTGGCGGCTAAATTGTCAAGACGATCGCCTTCTTCAACTCGATGCAGTTTTAGCGTGCTGAAATTCGATGGCGGCGGCACCAAGCGACGCCGAACGTAACTGATGCTGACACCGTCGGCGCGCGTCCATTGGGCGACGTCTAATCCGTGGTAGCGACTGCCAGGGGCAAAGGCGGGCGAGGTGAGCGAATTGGCCTGCATAAAGACTTTCAGGGGGTCAGTCATTGAATGCCTCCGATGCCAAGGGTGTCAAAACCGACGCTGGCAGCCTTACTGGCGAACTGTTCTCTTGCCTGCAGGTAGCTCATAAATAGACTGCCACCCCTGTGGTCGAAGCCCAGGTCGTCGACAGAGAGTACCCGCATCCCCAGACTTACTCTGGCACGGATTGGATTTAATGCGGTATCGAACGCCTCCTCGGTAATCGAAAACTCGGTGACAATCACCGGTACAATGCGATTTGCACCCCACACAAAAAGTGTCAGAGCCGATTCCATCGGAGCGATCTCCAGGGTTCCACTGTTGGCCAGATTATTGTTGGCGAGCAGGTCGGCGCTTGTTGGGTTGATCATGCCTTCCAGGACTGCCAGCTGAGGGGCGATGCCCAGCTCGACGACACTGCGGTGTTGGTCAGGAAATTCCAATTGATCTGAGGCGTCGATTTCGGCTTCAAGCGTGATGGTTTCCACTGCCGGGCCGCGCAGTCGCAAGGCCTCGGACTGTTCTGCATCCGCATTCATTTGCTGCGGCTGCAGGCGGCGGCTGAGTGTGTCCGGGTTGTATTGAAGCGCTATGACGCGCTTCACGCTGCTTGAGTCGGCGTCAACCAACACCAGCCCGCCTTTGACGATACGAGGGGAATTACTGAAACCAGTCATGAAGTTGAATCCTCGTTAAAAATGAATTCTCAGGGAGCCGCCGATAGAGGTTGGTGTTCGGTCTTCGGGGTCTTCAGTCTCGGTGAGCTGGCCCTGAACGCCGAAGTCGAAGGAAGCCACTGGAACTTCGCGACAGGGGGCCTGGATACGTTCTATCTCCGAGTGCAAATGAGCGACCGCAGCAACGACTTCGGCATATCTGGCGTGGGGCGCAAAAGTGCGGGATACCTCGCTGGCTTCGGGGTCAGGAGTCGGCGGTGTTTGCACGGCCTGAATGGCGTCACGCAACCGCGTGCCGGCAGACTCCAATGCCGAGCGCGCGGCAGCCGGGTTCACTGCCTGGCAGATGGTGCGCGTGGTTTGAACAGTCAATCCAGCCGAACCGCGACCTGCGGTTGTCATCGCTGCGTTGGCGATAATTCGAACATGCTCTGCCGCGTTAATTGTGGCCCGAAAGGAAAACTCATCGGGGCTGGCATTGAGTGCGAAGACAACTCGCTGCGCACCGCGGAAGGGGACCGGCAAGCGAATTGCCAGCGAGGCAGGTAAATCGACCGTGAAAGCGGCCGGTCCGAGGTTAAACCTGATCGTAGTCGAAGGCAGGGAGAGCCCACCGCCGCTGGAAGGTGAGGGTGATGGTCCGGGGCTGGCAGTCGGTCCCGGTGCTCGCCGGGGGCCTTGGGCAGGCGCAGGGGTGGGTAATCCAAGGTTGGGGGTCAGGCAGGGATTACCGCCGACCAGACTGCTGGGAGACACGTGCGGATGGCACTGGGTATAGGCTTGCAGTAGCCGAACCCGAGTGACCACCGTTGGCGCTGACAGGCTCAGGCTGCATAGCGTGGGAATGTCACAGGTCGCCTCCGCCAGAGTAGCTTGAAACGAAGCATCTTCTTCGCTGCTTGCAGCGCCAGGTTCAGGGTCACGGGATAGGGCGGGGGTGGCACTGGATAACCGTGGCATCTTGCCGCCTAGCATCACTGCCTTGCCCGCGCTACGGGCTTCACCCTCGCGTTGAGCTGTGTTCAGCTCGGCGCCGCCAGGCTGACGCTGTTGCACGACATGTGCCAGTTCATGGGCTAATCGTTCTTTGGACTCGCCTTGCAGTCCGGCGTAGGCGCCGCGGCCAAATACAATGTGTTGGCCATAGGTGTAGGCGCGTGCGGACAGTTTCTGCGCGGATTCGGTGGCCAGGCTGTCTGTGTGCAGACGCACCGCACCGAAGTCCTCTCCGAACCGGCTTTCCATGAAGTCGCGAGCGCTCGATTCCAGCGGCTGGCCCGGGCTTCTGAGCGCTGGGTCGGCTGAGGCGCGGATCGCCAGGTCAGCGGATTCGCAGCGGCAATTGCTAAAGCTCATCGCTGCCCCCTGCTTCCGCTTCGGCGTTGTCTGCCCCGTCTACGACCGCTGCGAACAGTAATATTTACTGACGGCAGACCGGCGGCGATTGCCGCTTCCCAGGCAGATTGCTGGGCCGCGATACAGCCGTGATTGCTCTGGTTGTCGTATAGACGTTGTTGCCGCGACAACGCGGAGCGGGCGCCGCGCAATAGCGCGGCGATATCGGTCTCGGTGGTTATCATGGCGTTGGCCTTTCGGGCCATGGCGCAGGTGAGGTCAAAGTGGACCTGTTCATGATTCAAAAGGCGAGCGGATTCCGCTACCGCCCGGTCATTGCAATCACTGGCCACGACCGTCGCACACTCAGCTCGGGAAGAGGCTTTGTCCCCGCGCGGGGCAATACCCGCCGGGCAGTTGGTCCCTGCAGTCATCCACCATTGGCCGGTCTCGTTTCTGCGCGCAAGGCGGTCAAAGTAGCGCTGACAATTGCCTATTGTGCTGGCGCACCCATTCACCGCTGGATCTGAGGCGTTGGCGTAACGAGCCCTGACTCCTGAGCGTGCAGGGTCGAAAAAAGCCTGGAGTGCGCGCGCAGAAGTGGCAGCCTGGGCCGCCGCCGAATCGGGCATACAGCGTAGCAGAGCCGTGTTGACAGCACGTTCGCGCAGGGAAGAATAGGTTACGGCGCCGTAGCGCCTGTTGCGTGGGGCCCTTCCGGTGAAGTCAGCCCAGTTGAGGTTTCTACCGGGATCACACTCTACCGGGTCCGGAGGTGTAGCGGCGATACAGGCCCTTTGAGCCTCTGCTTCGGCACGAATCTCGGCGGCCTCGTCTTTTTCATCCCAGCCACCGGAGGGCAGGTCCCATGGCTCGCTGTCGGCTTGGCGCTGGACCATGCCGGCGAATCGCTCTGCGCTTTCTTCGGTCTGTGGCGCCACTTGCATTTCCTGGTCCGGGTCCGCTTGATCGTCATTTAATTCTTCGTGATTCGACCTGGATTCGGGTTCAGCGCTGACCGCCTCCCGGCGCAGGAGTGAATCCTGCTGGATGACGTGGGCCAGTTCATGGGCCAGGAGTGTTTTTCCGGCGGCGCTGTCAGGATTATAGCGGCCGTTGTTAAAGACCAGGTGGTTGCCGACGGTGTAGGCATGAGCGCGGACTGCTTGCGCCGATGCTGCGCTCTGGGCATCGTCATGAATGCGAACCCGGCTGAAGTCATAGCCGAATCTCGGTTCGAAGAAAGCGCGCGCCCTCTCTGGAAGGCTCCTGCCGGGATTCTGCAGGGTCCTGGTGACACTTTTAGGCGCAGGTCTGGTAGCGGTTTTCGCCGCAGCGGTTGATCGGCGTTGCACTAAAGGGCCGTCGGCGTGATCTGGCTGTGACGGTAAATTCCGCTTCCGATTCATCACCGCTGCCGCGGCTTGATCCGCCTCCAGCTCCATCGGGTCATTGCTGTTACCGACAGCCAATTTTAGCTGCATCCCTAAACTTTTTTTGGATTGGCACTCTTCGCAATCACCCTGCATCGAGTCTGACTTGCTGCCACAGTCACACTTGCGCTGCAGCAGCAAATCGTGGGCTGGTTCAGCGGCTGTCGAAGAAGCAGTGAAGGTAGGGCTGCTCATGACCGTTCCTTGCCCCGGCAGGCTCTGACCACACGTGCGCCGATGGCGGCGCCAAGACTGCTCGACGATTGCTGATCAGCGGGGGAAAGAGGCGCCGTCCTGAGACAGTCCCGACTCCCCTGACGAGCGATAGGCTGGCCACTGCCGACCCCATTCAATTGGTTTTGCATGGCCTTTTCCAGTGTTTCGGATAGGACTGCCGCATCGATATCGTCCACTCCGTGCAGGACCAGTCGGTCTATATGGAAAACGATGCGAGTCATACCCAGCCCCTGAGTTCGGCTTCGCTGAGTGCTCTCTCACTCTTGGCGGCTTCGAGCTGCGCTGCGCGTCTCAGCAAGGGCATACGCACCGGGGTGTTGGCATCAGCGGCAAGAAAGGCTGCCATGATGGCGATATTGCGAATAGTGCCGCCAGTCACATTAAGTCGGGCAAGCTTTTCGTAATCCAGTTGTTCAAGCGGGGTGTCCGCTGGGAAAACACTGCGCCAGATGGCCTGGCGCTGGATCGCATCAGGAAACGGAAAGTGTACAACAAAACGCAGACGCCTATGGAATGCGCTGTCCAGTGCGTTTTTGTGGTTAGTGGTCAGAATCGCAAGGCCGTTGTAGGTCTCCAGCCTCTGCAGCAGATAGCTGACTTCGATATTAGCGTAGCGATCATGGCTGTCTTTCACCTCGCTGCGCTTGCCAAACAGGGCATCGGCTTCATCAAAAAGCAGTAGCGCGCCGGTTTCTTCCGCTGCGTCGAATATCTTGCTCAGGTTTTTTTCCGTTTCACCTATGTATTTGCTGACTACCGAGGCCAGGTCGATACGGTAAAGATCCAGGCCAAGACTTCTGGCGAGCACTTCGGCGGCCAGGGTCTTGCCGGTCCCGCTTTCGCCACTGAACAGGGTTGCGATACCCAGTCCACGTGACCCCTTGCTGGCAAACCCCCAGTCAAAGTGCACGGTGAGACGATGTCTGCTGTGTAACTCAATCTGTTTCAGTGTGTTCAGTTGGCTCTTAGGCAGGATCAGATCCTGCCATTCGGCGCGAGCGTCAATAGGCTGGGCCAGGTCAGACAGCGAACCGCCATCGCCGCGACAAAGCTCGTGCAGCATACGACTGTCGCTGGCCGCATCCGCCCCCTCCACTTGTCGAGCAAAGTGCCCGATGCGTTCGGCGTCCAGGCTGTACTGTCCGGCAAGCTGGTCGATGGTGTCGCGCAGTGGCTCGGCTTTATCCGCGAGCGCTGCCTGCCACAATTGGCGCTGCTCCGGGGCTTCCGGCTTGTTCACCGTGAAACGTAGATTGGGCGCATTGAGTTGTGGTGCAGAGGCTCCATAAATAATAGTTAGACCGCTGAGCCGCCGGAGAAAATCGCCAAGCCTGTTGTCCTGTTTGTCATCGTGAAAGATGAGCAGGCCGGTCCCCAGCAACACTGTCTCTCGCTCCCACAGGCTGGCCAGTGCCTGCTGTTCAAGTGCGGATAGCGGAATGTTACTTTGCAGCAAGTGGTAAAGCCTTATGCCCAGCGACTGCGCCAGCGCTGCGGCAAAGTTCTTCTGCCCCGTAGCGTCGTTGCCGATCAGCACCACAAAGGGCCAATGACCGTGCCTTGTTTGCAGGTAGTCAGCTGCCTGCCGCATTCGGTCCTGGTGTGCAGGAGTCATCAATCCGGGAGCTGGGCAAGCCTGCAAATGTGCCTGCAGCCGATGGTCCAGGTAATTCAGGCCGGCAATGAAATGCAGTACGCGCTCATCCAGACTCACTCTGCCGGCACCTAAGCCGGGAGCTTCTTCCAGGTTGATCAGTCGCCAGTGCCGCAGCGCACCGATGGGCGACAGGGCATGCCAGTCCGGTTCGGGCAGGATATCGAGAGCAAGCCCCGGCGTCGCCCAGGGTTGACCCGTATTCTGATTCGCTTGCGCGCACAGCACCGGAATTTGCGGATCCAGCTCTACACCCACTGCCAGCAGGAGCAAGTCGCGTTCAAAAGTGCTCAGACCAAATAAAGTAGAGACTGTGTCAATCGTCGACTCTGGTTGGATTTCCTGCCTGATCGCATCGATCTGTTCTTCTTCCCTGTCTGGATCTCCTGCACCGAAATAGGCCCGTATTCGGGCGAATTCGGCCGCCAGAAATTTCTGGTTTTTCTGACTCCATTCCACATCAAATTGTGCGTTCAAGATATGGTCACCTGATGATCGAAGAAGACTGGAGGTGTGACGCTGCGATCGGCGATCGGACTGTCTATACCATCAATTCGGAGTCTAGCGAGGGGCTCTCCCGCTTCCGCATCGGCGACCAGAAAATCGAGCGTAGTCGTCGGTGCGCTGATAGCGAGCGGAGTAATTTCCTGCAGTCCAAGCAGGAGTGACACGGTCTGACCTGCGCGCAGTGCCGGTGTAAAGACGATACTGATTGCGGCATCACCATTGCCATCTCGGGCTACCGCCTGAGGTAAATTGTTGATGTTCGGGGCTATGACAAAGGCCAGCCTGTTGCTCTGCCTCGTAATCGTTTCATCGGGCATGATGAGTGATGCCTGAACCTCGTAGACGCCCACGGGAAAGTCGCTGGCCCGAGCCGGCGGAATGACAAATTGCATGGTCTCGGCCTCGCTGTTACCGCCAGCCGGAAGCACTTCGTCGATACTGAATCTTTCGTTGCGCAGCCGTACCTGGCGGACACTGCCATCGAGGTGATGGCCGCTCAGCGTCACCGTGTCCCCCAGTCGGACTACCGGCTGGTTGCCCTGTGGCAACACGGTTTCCAGCATGGGCAGTGGCGGCATCAGACTCGGGGTAACGACGACACCGCGTTCGCGTTCGCTCACAGGGTCCACCGGTCCCCGGGTCAGGACGGGCAGAGATGGTCGGATTGTTTCCCTGGCTTCTATCAGAACTACCGAAACGGTATAAGCGGCCGAAGGCCGGAAGCTGGCCTGGGTGGCGGTCCAAAGTTTGGACAGTTCCTCACCATTGAGAAAATGCGGGGTGATCTTCAGCTGTTCAACCTGGTCTGCCAGACCGCAATCGGCCAGGGCTCGTAAGGCGGGAGGCAAGTCATCCTCCACTTCCGGAGAGGGGTCGAGCGCGGTTCGCACCATCTCCCGGCTTATAACTGGATACTGGTGCAGCAGCTGCATGGCGTAGCCAAGCAGTATTTCCGCATGCAGGTCTGCGGCGCTGTAGGCTGAAATCAGAAAATGCAGATCCAGCGCCAAAGGCGGATTGCTCAGCCGGTGACGTCCGCGGGAATCTGAGGAGGGCAGGCTGTTGTTACTCCAGCCCTGGTTTGGTGTCACCTGATACAGAAACAGATTGAGTTGACTCGCCTCATTCCCTTCTGAAGGCACGACTCGATCCGGTGGATCGACACTGACAGTGACAGTGCTGCCAAGAATACCGGTGATATTGTGATTAATCAGCCCATCATTCAGCCGATCCCTGAGTATTGCGGTGACACCGGCTATGGCGAGCGCTGTACTCATGCTCAGGACCTCTTGCGTCCCGCCAGATATTCATCCAGCGACATGGGCGCGCGGGCGCCGCGCGATTTTTCCGGTTTCGCGGGACTGGATTGCGCCGCCCTGATATCAATCCGCCCGATGTGTACATGCACTTCCTGGCTCGCCGGTGCTGCGGGTTGCGCTATTCCCAATTCGGCCGGGGTTATAGTGCCAGCTTCTTGCCGTGCCGGTAGCAACGGCGTCGGTGCTCCGGATTGACTCTGTGGTGAGGGCCAGGGCGCTAGTGCTGGGCTTGATCCGACGCCAGGTTCTGTTGCCTCAATCGGGAAAGGGGGCTGGCGCGTTGCTGGGCTCGCCAGGGGTCCCGGTTCAGGAATCGCCCCCGATGCCTGCTGCAGGCCGTCCCCATTGTCTGGTCCGGCCTGTCCGGGTGCTGCAGAATCTCCATATGGGGCTTGGGATTTCGAGCTGGCTGTCGCCAACGGTCGGGTTTTTTCTTCGCTAACGTCGTCAGGCCCGGGCTCGAAAGTTTTATTCCGGCGCGATCTGTCGACGTCTGGAACTGTAATTTCTGGAGCCAAAGACCTGGCGGCAAGTTCTAGTCGCTTATCGTCATCATCTATCGGGTGGCCGGATTCAAGGCTCAATGCTGCCTCAGGTTTTTTTGTTGACCGGCCTCCAGCCAGTGCGGGCTCTGGTTCTGGATGCAGGTCCCTGAGCGGTTCAGGAGGGTCCTGGAAAGGCTGCTCTACGGCCTGACGCACGCGCACGCGGGGTTGTCCAATAGCCTGGCGTGCAAGCCGAGAAAACAAGCCGCTCACGAGAATAGCCTCTGCAGGTAGGAACGGCGGCGGCCATCACTCAGTTCCAGAATTTCAGATTCACTCCAGCCATAGGCCTGGGCGAGGCAGTGTATGTCATCGAGTAGCCGCTGCGCGCGGCTGTCGATAGCATCCCAAAGATAGTGTGCGACATCGAATTCTGCCTCGTCCTCAGTGCCACACGCCGGGCATTGCAAGGCCAGAGAGAGGTTCGCCCAGGGATCTGCTGCTTCGATTGCCGCTTCTACTTGCTCCTGAAGGGACTCTAAATCGGCGCTGTCAGCAGGTAGCTGATGAGCTTGCTCAGCTAGTTCCTCGAACAATATTTGACCGCAGCGATCAGCCTCCACACGATATCCAGCGATGCGGGCGAGATCGCGGCTTGTCGGCAGCTTGAACGATAAACCCATGACTTCGACTGAATCGGGCTTTGCATCGGGTGCTGGTGGAAACTGCATGGAGCCCAGGTCGAACTCCATCCGCTCACCACAGCTCGGACAATCCACCCAGGCCGGCAGGTGTTTGTTGAAGTTGTCGCGCTGCAAATGCAGAAGCGAGGCGTTGCAGGTTCCAAGAGGCAGATCCGGAAGCTGATCGGGCTCGAGTTCCGGTCGGGCCAGGGAAAACAGCAACAGTGAGCGGTCGATGGGATGCAGCCTGTCGCCTTGTTCCCATATTGACAGAAGTCGTTGTGATGAGATCGGGATCATGGTGATTAACCCGGCTCAGTGAACTCCGGCTCACTGGGCTCAACGACGTCGTAATCGCGCTCCCAACCTTCGTTTTCCAACTTAATGGTTTGGATGGCAACGGCATTGGCATTGGCATCAAGATCGGGAAGAGCCTGATATTCCGAAACCCAGCAACGAAAGATCTTGTAGGCGATGGCCAGCTGTCCAGCCTCGTTGTATACCTCAATGATCAGGTCCTTGCGGAAATCCTTGAGCGAGACTTCGGCACCTAGACCCGAACCATAATTCCATACCTTGTTGGCCCACTGCTCGAACTCAGTGTCGTGTGTGACTCCGCGCTCCAGAGTAATGGCCTCGAACTTGCTCCTGCCCGGCGACTTGCGCGTCGTGGAAGGATCGCCGCCCTCGCGATGTTCAACCAGTTCAGTGCTGCGTTTCAAGGCCCCAACCTTGCTGATGCCGGCGACGAATCTGCCGTCCCACTTAACCCGAAATTTGAAATTTTTGTAGGGATCAAATCTGCTGGTGTTGACGCTGAATTGTGCCATTGATCTTTCTCCTTATACTTGCAGCTGACCGGCAATTTGCTGAAACTTGAGAACGACGAATTCCGCGGGTTTTAACGGAGCGAAACCAACAAGAATGTTCACAATGCCGTTGTCGATGTCGTTTTGCGTCGTGGTCTCACCGTCGCATTTGACGAAGTAGGCTTCACGTGCGGTGCTGCCCTGGAAGGCACCCTGGCGAAACAGGTTCTGCATAAAGGCGCCGAGATTGAGTCGAATTTGTGCCCAGAGCGGTTCGTCATTTGGCTCGAAGACCACCCACTGGGTGCCGCGATAGAGGCTTTCTTCGAGGAAGAGCGCGAGTCGCCTGATGGGGACGTACTTCCATTCTGACGCCAGCAGATCGGCACCGGCAAGAGTGCGCGATCCCCACACCAGATGTCCGGCCACCGGGAAGCTGCGCAGGCAGTTCAGACCGAGCGGATTCAGAATGCCGTTTTGCTGATCAGTCATTGTGTAAGTAAGACTTTGAGCGCCTGAGAATGAGGCGGCGAGTCCTGCTGGAGCTTTCCACACGCCGCGCTGGGCATCGGTTCGCGACATGATCCCGGCTACCGCACCACAGGGCGCGAAATCGGCCAGCCGATTTTCACTAAGCGGGTCAGACATGCGCAGGCGGGGGAAGTAGACGCTGGCGTTGATGGCGTCGTCATTACCCACCGTGGCCCGGAGTGAGTTGACTCCGGCTTCAGCCGAGCTGATTGCCGTGTTGGGTGAGGAGGTCCATCCAGCCGGCGAATCGATGATCAGCAACGCACGTCGTTCCCGGCAATAGGCCGCTGCGATCGCCCAGGTGGCATCAGGCACATCAAGTTCTCTCTCCAGGGGCGGAATGCACAGGAGATTGAACAGATCAGCCGATTCGAGTGCATAGACGCCGGTGCGGTCATCACGATCACCGTCAATCTGGGTATTGGTAATTGGGTTGCCATTGCTGCCCAGCGTACCGTCCAAGGGGGTGCCATCGGGATTGGCAACCGCGGCGGTACCGTCCACAGGGCTTTCATCAATTGGCGCCGAGCTGTCTACCACTATAAGCGCCGATTGTTCAGCGAGCACCGTGTCAATAAAACGGGCGCTCTCGGGATCTACCGACACATTGCGGAATTGTTCAGACTGGACGACAGTACTTCCGCCCGGGCGATCCATCTCCTCGATGAGCATATTGAACAGGAGCGGGTCACCAGTATCGCGCGTGACATGGTCTATAGTGACGCTCAGGTTACTACCCCATTCACCGGGGCTGGCAGCGGCCAGCACCAGGGTGCCTCCACCTGAAGTATCCAGTGTCAGCGTCGCCGTAGCCGCGGCGTTCGTGACCCGCACAATCAATGCATCGCTGCCACCGTGTAGAAAAAAATGGTTGACGGCATATCCCATCGGACATGGTTGCCACAGGCCGCCGAAAACGCGGCTGAATTCTGCGAAGCTCTGGACGCGAGTCGGCTGATTTTCTGGCCCGCGCAGGGCGCGGCCCACAAAGGCAGTGATTGATGTCGCAACCCCAGTGATGGTCCTGACGCCACTGGGTACTTCCTCGATATAAACTCCGGGATAACTGACTGACGGCATGTCGGATGCTCCTTTCGGTAGCAGTTAACTCATATTTGTAAAAAATACATCGGTGAAATAACTGGTCTTGATTCTGATGGTTTCCTTGGTGAGAGTCTTGGCCTTGCTACACCTGCCCCGTGTCGGGCGTTCGCATGGCTACGGTTCCTGGAGACTCTAGCTCGAAAATTGGCTGCAAATTCTTGTGGGTTTGCGGCCAAGAGACCTCGCCAGGGTCACTTTTTTACAACGAATTCAATTTTTGCAGGCTTTGGGTATGGCTCAGATTCTTGCGAGCCTGGCCCGGCTGCCAGTCGATTCATGAAGACCCGGTCACAACTCTAAGGCAGGCACTGGATTCTGAGACACTTAATTTTGGTTTGTTGTTGTCCCCTTGCAGCATCACCGGGTGCAGGAAGGCTTGGTGTTAGCCGACACTCTGTCTGGTATTTTGGTGACCGTTTCAGAACAGAATAAACACAAGCGCATACTGTCACAAGCGCTAACGTGCAATCTTGATCAACTTCAAGGCTATCTCTGCGGTAAGGACACAAGTCGCATCCTCACTACGGCTCATTGCCGAGAGGTAATGAAAGTCCGATTCTGATGACTAGGTAGGCGGTAACTTGAGCGGTAAATTAAGCGGTAAATTAAAACGAACGATTCGGTATCTGTAAGAAATTGCGTACACGCTGTTTTATATTATTGCTAGGGAAGATCGGGTAATAATTTACTGCGATTGGGTCAGTCTAAGCAGTGTTGGATTGTCGGCTCAGAAGACATTCGCTGGGCGACGATTGAGAATCGGGAACCGTTCGGTTGAATACAGGGAGACTTATGAAGTCAGGTTTTTTGTCTAATTAAGCTGTTTGCTGACCGAGCTTTGCAGATTGAATTCATTGCACAGAAGCGTGCGGGACACCGAATCAGCTGGACTGGTCCACTCGCAGACTTCTAAAGTCTATCGGCATGGGCTGCTCGATAATCTCACTGTAGAATAAATTTGTCGCTATGAGTCTGACATTGCGGGTCAATTCCTACTGATCTGGCGACGATTGGCTGCTGGTGAAGCTCGATGCTGATGTGGTAAAGTTTCCCACGTTTGTGAGGCGCTGGGGCCTCCAATCGCCTTCCCGGACAATCACTGACTCGGAGTTGCCAACCTTGACTGCTACAGCGAAAAGCCTGGCGCTGGCGCTTATGTTGGTGTTCTTGGTCCCTGCTCCAACACTGGTGGCCGCAGATCAGAGTCCACAAATTGCCGACACCATCCCCGCAGCGGGCCCCGCAGTGGGTCGATTGATTTGGGTGGCGCCGGCACAACCGCACGGCGGCCAGAGGGATGATTTTTTGATTCCGCAGCGCCTGCCCTTGCAGCTGCAACCAGCTGGTGTCGCGCCATCACCTCAGCCGCTGGCGCTCGGGAGCTCCAGCCCGGGTCCTGCGCCCGGTCAGGGCATTGCTGTCTCCGGCACAGGAGCTGACGGCACCTCACTTCAGCTCACTCACAGTTTTACTTCTGCACCGGTTCTCGTCGGCAGTCCTGTCGAGGCCACTGTCTCGGTAGAAAACCCATCGAATCGAAACCTCCACAATCTCACTCTCGAGATTTATTTCGTTCTGGAAGACAGCGATCTGCTGTCCGCTCCGAGCCAGTGCCGGCAGCAACTCAGTCTGTCTCTGCAAATCGTGCTTGCCTGTGAGCTGGGCAGTTTTGCTGCCGGCGAGACCAGGACCTTCAGCTACAGCGTGCAACCGTTGGCTGCGGCACAGGTCCTATTCGCTTCAGTACTGATAGACCAACTGCGGGTCGACGACGTGGTTAATATTGTTCCCGATGTGCGTAAGGACAGCGATGGAGATGGCGTCAGTGATTTTAATGAGAAACTGCTGGCAACCGATCCGTTGGATCCGATATCTGTAGACGATGGCATCACCGTAATCGACGTCATGGTTTTGTATACGCCTGCAAGCCGGGAGCTCTATCCCTTCGGAGTGGCGCCCCGGATCAATGAACTTATCAGTGTGGCCAATCAGGTCTATGCCGACAGCGGCGTTGGCATCAGTTTGCGTCCGGTTTATCAGGGACTGATTGACATTGACGACACGCTGTCGATGGATGCATTAATAGATGCCTTGCTGACACGGAAGCAGGAGTCGTTGCGAGTGATAGATGACTGGCGTGAGCGCTACGGAGCGGATCTGGTGATGTTGATGCGGCCGCTGCAAAAAGGCGACGAGCGCTGTGGCCTGGCACCGGTTGGGGGCTACAGAACTGGAGGCTATTTTGATCCGGCTATCGAGCGGGAATTCGCTGTTTCCGTCATTGGCATCAACTGTAGTGACGATGTGGTCGTGGCGCATGAACTCGGCCACAATATGGGGCTGACCCATTCCCACCGCGAAGATGAAACAGGGGGCACATTCGAGTTTGCCACCGGTTACGGTGTCGATAATGCCTTTGCGACGGTGATGGCGCTGCCGGCGGTATTCAATGTGACGGCCAGGCTGGCGCGCTTCTCCAGCCCCGATTCACTTTGCCAGGGACTGCCCTGTGGTATCAGAGAGGGTGACCCGGCACCTGCAGATGCCGTTCAGACTCTCAATTCAGTTCGCCACCAAATCGCTGCCTATTCGCCCCGACGCGTGCCCTCGCTGCCGCAACGTAACTTGATTGCCAGTAGTGGACGCAGCTTCCTGGCCCGCATTGCGGTGGGCGCCAGCGTCGATGATGCGATTGACTATACCGAGGTCGCGCGGCCAGGCCAACGAGTGGATGTGCAGGCCCAGGTGAATCCGGACCCGGCTCATATTGGCGCTGAGGGCAGTATACATGTGCTAATCCGCACCCGAGATTCCGGGCTGTTCCAGGTGGACGAGAAGGGGCGCTTGCTGTCCTGGGATGGCTCTGTCGATGACCTTAAGGGTGAGTTCATCGGCCCGCTGCGGGCAAGTGAGTCCATCAGCATACTGCAGGATTTTGTCTTCGACTCCGGCGCCGTGGGCCAACTCGTCGAATTCTTTGTAGCCTACGAAGTGAATGGATTCAGGGAGGTGATTTACACCGATGAGCCATTGGCCCTCAGCATCAGAGGCATAAACTAGGGATGTTCGGAGTAATGCAGGCATGCCTCTGGCTTTCAATCGGCGCGCCTGACAAGACGCCATTTCGCCGGCGTGCCGACAGCCAATTGAGGAATGGCAGTGCGTGTCGACTGGAAGCCGCGCGGGACGCGGCCTGTAAGCCCCTGTTGCTGCGTAGCACCCGTTAGCAATAGAGCCCGCTTTCCCTGCGGGCTGCGCCTTGCTGCAAGGGCTTACAGACTCCCGCAGCGGCTTGTCTGCAGTAATCGAAGCATCCTTAGCCTTAGACCTGGTAGAAATCCCGGTACCAGTCGACAAACCGGGCCACTCCGGTGGCGATAGGGGTGTCGGGCTTGTAATCCACATCCCGCATCAGATCCTCCACATCCGCATAGGTGGCCGGTACGTCGCCGGCCTGCATAGGCAGAAAGTTTTTCTGCGCCGTCTTGCCCAGGCATGTTTCCAGAACTTCAATATAGTGCATCAATTCCACGGGGCTGTTGCTGCCTATATTGTAAAGGCGATAGGGCGCACTGCCGCTGGCGGGGTCGGGTGCCCCACTGTCCCAGTTCGGGTCTGGGCTCGCCACCCGGTCCAGGGTGCGCGTTACTCCCTCTACTATATCGTCTATATAGGTGAAGTCTCGCTTGTGTTTACCGTGATTGAAGACGTCGATGGGTTCGTCGGCGAGAATGGCTCGGGTGAACTTGAAAAGGGCCATGTCGGGTCGTCCCCAGGGGCCATAGACAGTAAAGAATCGCAGGCCGGTGCTGGGGAGTGCAAACAGGTGGCTGTAAGTGTGAGCCATGAGCTCGTTGGCTTTTTTACTGGCGGCATACAGGCTGATTGGATGATCCACATTACTGTGCACGGAAAACGGCATTTGGGTATTGGCACCATAGACTGAGCTGCTGGAGGCATAGACCAGGTGTTCTACCGCACGATGACGGCAACCTTCTAGAATATTGACAAAGCCGGTCAGATTGGCGCTGACATAGGCCTGCGGGTTCTCGAGGGAATAGCGCACCCCGGCCTGCGCCGCCAGATTCACTACTCGCTGGGGTTGAAAGTCTGCAAACGCCGCCGAGATGCGGTCCGCGTCCTCCAGGTCACAGCGTAAAAACTGAAATCGCTCGTGATCCCGAAGCCGGGCCAGTCGCGCCTCTTTGAGGCTGGGGTCGTAGTAATTATTGAGATTATCGATTCCGAGGATCTCATCGCCGCGTGCCAGCAACCTGTGGGACAGGGCGTGACCGATGAATCCAGCCGCGCCGGTGAGCAGAATTTTCATCGATGCTCCTCTTTGCAAAGGCCTGTCCCAGGACAATCATTGTCGCTGCCGCGCCGACTGCAGGCACCTGGATAGATGGATTGCCCTTGGTATTGTCCTCTAAAGTCGGCTGCGGCCAGTGCCGGGGCACTAGGTTCGAAGCAGGCGAGGTGTGCTGTAACGGCCTGTATTACTCTAGTCATGCCAGTTTGTCCCTGTGATTGTTGCACTGTTTGCTGCTCTGTCATCGCACCGGGATTCTACTCGATTGCAACCGTCTCCGGCGACCCCGCAGGTGGCTTCCGCTGCTGGACCAAGGCGCGATTTCGTCGTGCTATACTGCGACCGCATTTTTTGCCTTGAACCCATGAAGACATTCAACACCATAGGCTTGGTTGGCAGGCCCGACCACAGTGGCGTCGTGGATACACTCGAACGGCTGCTGGAGTTTCTGGCTGGCAGGGAATTGGCAGTGGTGCTGGATGCGGATACGGCCAGGCTGTTGACGGATCCCTCCGTACGGCAATGTGCCCGGGCCGAACTCTCGCGCTGCTGCGATCTTGTCATTGTGGTCGGTGGAGACGGCAGCATGCTCAATCTTGCCAAAGTCATGGCCACAGATCAGGTACCGGTTATCGGAGTCAATCGCGGTAAGCTTGGCTTTCTGAACGATATTCTACCGGAAGAACTGGAAGAGCGACTGGCGGAAGTGCTGGCGGGGGACTTCACCGTGGAGAAGCGCTTTCTGCTCGATCTTTTTTTGCGCGAAGAAAACGGCGAGAGGCATCTGGGCTCGGCTCTAAACGATGTCGTGCTGCACCCCGGTGTAGCGGCACAAATGATTGAATTCGAGCTCTTTGTCGATGAGCGTTTTGTCTACAGCCAGGAATCCGATGGCCTCATTGTGGCGACACCAACCGGTTCTACTGCCTATGCATTGTCTGCGGGCGGTCCCATCATGCATCCGGGGCTTAACGCCGTTGCTCTGGTGCCTATGTATCCCCATTCTTTGAGCAGCCGCCCCATAGTTGTCGACGGCGACAGTGAGATCCGCCTGGTCGTGGCCCGCAAGGGTAAGCTACGGCCGCAATTAAGCTGCGACGGTGAAGAGCGTTACACGAGCCGAGCCGGCGACATACTGCTGGTGCGCAAAAAGTCCGTGCCGCTCCAACTCATTCATCCACCCAGCCACAGCTTTTATCAGGCCTGTCGCAGCAAGCTGGGTTGGGGAAGCCGATTGGTGCGCGCTGATGATTAGAGCCACAAGCTTGCCGATCGAGGTCAATCTGCGCTCGTTCATTGAATTGCTGCACCGGCAAGGCATGGTTCACCGCGTCATTGAAGAGTCGGGGGAGCAGGTCATCTACACGGACTCGGAAGCCACCGCAGCCTGGATCCGGGAGGCACTTGCGAAGTGGCAGCAGGCCGGTTCGCCCGACATATCAGCTCAATCGAGTCGAAGCAGGACTACTGTTCCCACCGATGTCTGGCTGCATTCTATTCTCAGGGTCGTAAGCTCCAGCCCGGTGACTTTGAGCCTGACAGTATTATGCTTGTTCGTGGCGCTGCTCAGCGGTCTAGGCCGCGAGACCGGGCGGGTGGATTTTCTTTTCTACCCGCTGGTTTCCTCCCGCAGCTTGCCGGCGCTCCTGGCTGATCTGAACAGTCCGATCCTGATTCTGCGCAGCCTCACTCCGATGTTCCTGCATTTCGGTGAGTTGCACCTTATCTTCAATTTACTTTGGCTATGGTTTTTCGGCAAGCAGATCGAGTCGATTCAGCCAGGCTGGCTGTTTCTGTTGCTGATCCTCATCATGGCATTCGTCAGTAATACCACCCAGTTCATGACTGTGCAGTTCAACAACTTTGGCGGCATGTCGGGGGTAGTCTATGGACTGGTGGGCTATGCCTGGGTGATACACAATTTCATGCCTCGGTCGTTGCTCATGCTGAACAATTCCATGTTTGTATTTTTTATTATCGCCCTGATACTAATGGAACTGTTGGCCGGTTCCTGGATTGCCACCGCAGCCCATGTTGGCGGGCTGGCCTCGGGTCTCATCTTGGGTGGGGCGATGGTCTTAGTTTACCGCTTCTTGCTGAAGCGGCCTGTGGTGGGAAAGCCCGACTCGGGCTTTCTCTAAATCCGTCAAGTCGAATTCGAGGTAAAGATGCTCTGGACAATGAAGACATGCTTCAGGCTTGCAGTCGACGTCGCTGCCGCTTTGTTGCAGCTTTTGGCAATAGAACTCACGATTCTCTGTGAGTCGCGCCTTGCAGCAGGGGCTTACAGACTCCGGCAGAGACTTGTCGGCATGAGTCCGAGCATCCCTAAATAATCATGCGTGATATCGACGACGCCGCCGCTGCACTGCAGGAAGAACTGAGTGAGCTGCTGGCAGACCGTCCCCGGTCTCTTGACCAACTGCTGGCCCGAATCAAGCCGCAGCACTATCGGCGTCTGCGCGGCTGCCTGGAACTTGGTAAATGGCCTGATGGCCGGCGCCTGACTGCAAAGGAATTGGAAAACACCATGCAACTACTGATTCTCTTCGAGACGCACTGTTTGCCAGAGGCGGAACGAGTCCTCGGTAATTTGCCGAGCGGCTGCGGTGCCAAGCCCGGCTTGTCGCCTGTTGACAGAGGGGAGTCCTGAATTGCCAGAGCGTAAGAGCGGTATTGTGCGCAAAATGAAAACGCGATTCGAGCGGCCTGTAGCCTACGCCATGCGCCTGGGGGAGGATGAAGTGCCCTTGAATCCATTGCTCGGCAAGTCGCTGACGCTCAGTTACAGCGGTGAGATCTTCTGCGTGCACTGTGGGCGCAAAACCAGTAAAAGCTTCAATCAAGGCTATTGCTATCCCTGTTTTCAATCCTTGGCCCAGTGTGATTCCTGCATTATTCATCCAGAGAAATGCCATTTCGATCAGGGCACCTGTCGCGAGCCGGCCTGGGGTGAGCGCTTCTGTATGCAGGACCACATCGTCTACCTGGCTAACTCCTCTGGGCTAAAGGTAGGCATCACCCGGGCCACTCAGGTACCGACGCGCTGGATTGACCAGGGGGCCACCCAGGCTCTGGCCGTCATGCGGGTACGCAGTCGCCTGCAATCCGGCACTCTGGAGGTGATGTTCCGACAACGCGTTTCCGATAAGACCAATTGGCGAGACATGCTCAAAGGCGACGCCGACAGACTCGATATGTTTGCCGAGCGTGATCGTCTGTTGAGCGACTGCGATTCGCAGATCAGTGAGTTAGAGGGGCGCTTTGGCTTTTTTGCTGTCAGTGTGCTTAACGGGATTGATCCGGTCAGTATTGAATATCCGGTCAGTGAATATCCGCAGACCATCAAGTCCTTCAATTTCGACAAGAATCCTGAAGTGAAGGGCAAACTAATGGGCATCAAGGGTCAGTATTTGATCTTTGACAGCGGCGTCATTAACCTGCGTCGTTTTTCCGGTTATCAGGTAGAACTCACTCACTAAGGAGGCTCCGAACAATGCAGACATGCCTCTGGCTTTCAGTCGGCGCGCCTGACCAGGCGCCCATGCACCTGCGTGCCAGCTGTCCATCACGGATTGGCAGCGCGTGCCGACTGGAAGCCTCGCAGAGCGCGGCCTAACTGGATCATTCAGAGCATCCCTAGAGCCCTTTATTACTCAATTTTCCAAAGCGAGACATTATGCGAAACGCCACGGCGCGGACTACTTATCTCAAAGACTATCAGCCACCCGAGTATCTCATCGAGGCGACGACTCTGCGCTTCGATCTGTTCGAGGACCACGCCATCGTCGACTCTACCTTGAGCCTGCGGCGCAACCCGGACGCGGCCGAGTCGGGAAGCGACACCCTGGTGCTGCAGGGTCAGCATCTGACTCTGCAGGCACTGACGCTCGACGGCAGAGAATTGAGCGCCGCTGACTATCTGCAGGACGAGGAGAATCTGCGCATTTCCGGGCTGAGTTCGCTGCTGGGGCGCCAGCCCGATGCCTTCGAGTTGCACTGCCGCACTCGTATCGAGCCCCAGAACAACACTGCGCTGGAGGGCCTGTACAAGTCCCGCAAGATGTTCTGTACCCAGTGCGAGGCAGAGGGTTTTCGACGCATCACCTACTATCTGGACCGGCCCGATGTGATGTCCCGATTTACCACGATTATCGTTGCCGATCGTGAGCGCTACCCGGTCTTGCTTTCCAACGGCAATCGAGTCGATGGGGGCGAGGTGGACGACGATCCCAGCAGGCACTGGGTGTGTTGGCAGGATCCGTTCAAAAAGCCGAGTTATCTGTTTGCCTTAGTGGCAGGAGATCTGGTCAGTCTTGATGACAAATTCATTACTGCCAGTGGTCGCGAGGTGACACTGAGAATCTTTGTCGAGGAGAAAGACCTGGACAAGTGTGAGCACGCCATGGTCAGTCTGCAGAAAGCCATGCGTTGGGACGAGGAAAACTATGGTCTAGAGTATGATCTCGATATTTTCATGATCGTGGCCGTGGACGATTTCAATATGGGCGCCATGGAAAACAAGGGACTGAATATTTTTAATACCTCCTGCGTTCTCGCCAATCCGACCACCACCACGGACATGGCCTTCCAGCGCGTCGAGGCCGTGGTCGCCCATGAGTATTTTCACAACTGGTCCGGTAATCGTGTGACCTGTCGGGACTGGTTTCAGCTCAGCCTCAAGGAAGGATTTACGGTTTTTCGTGACGCGGAGTTCTCCGCTGATATGGGATCACGCACAGTAAAACGCGTGGAAGATGTGAATTTCCTGAAGACGGTCCAGTTTGCCGAAGATGGTGGCCCCATGTCCCATTCTGTGCGACCTGACTCGTATATGGAAATCTCCAACTTCTATACGGTCACCATCTACGAGAAGGGCGCCGAAGTGGTGCGCATGATCAGTCTGCTGCTGGGGCCGGAGGCCTTTCGCGCCGGCTGCGACCTTTACTTCGAGCGCCATGACGGTCAGGCGGTAACCACAGAGGACTTCGTGCTCGCCATGGAGGCCGCCAGCGGCAAGGATCTGCGTCAGTTCCGGCGCTGGTATAGCCAGGCCGGCACTCCGGTTCTGGACATCGAAGCTGACTATGATGCCGAGAAGTCCGTTTACACCCTGCGCGTGCGTCAGCATTGCCCGGCAACGCCCGGACAGTCCGACAAAGAGCCGTTTGTCATACCCCTGCGTATGGGGCTGCTGGACCGCAATGGCGAGCCGCTGCCGCTGCAGCTTGAAGGCGAAAGCGCCAGTTCAGGCCCGGATCGAGTGCTGGAAGTCGATCAGGAGCAATGCGAATTCAGTTTCATCGATGTCAAATCAGCTCCCATTCCTTCATTGCTGCGCAGCTTCAGCGCCCCGGTAAAGCTCAATTTTGACTATTCCCCAGAAGACCTTTATTTCCTCATGGTTCACGACCAGGATGGATTCAATCGTTGGAATGCCGGACAGCTTCTGGTCTGTAAGGTCATTGACGAACTGCTGCTGAAACAGCAGCGAGGTGAGGATCTGGCGCTGGCAACGATTCTCACCAGCGCCTTTCGTGATGTGCTGCAGTCATTCCACAGCGATCCGGACCAGGATAGGGCCATGCTCGCGCATCTGTTGAGTCTGCCGACGGAAAGTTATCTTATCGAACGCGCCGACGTGGCCGACGTGGAGGCGCTGCATCAGGTCCGACGCTTTCTTGCCGATGCTCTGGCGTCGGCGCTGAAGGATGACTTTGCCGCCTGTTTCGAGGCCAATCAGCCCTCAGGGGAGTTCAGTGTAGAGGCGCCAGCTATGGCGCGTCGGGCCCTGAGAAATCTTTCTCTGTCTTATCTGACGCGCAGTGGCGATCCGGTGTGGATCGAGCGCTGCCACCGGCAATTCGAGACAGCAGACAATATGACCGATCAACTCGCCGCTCTGCGCCTGCTGGTAAACAGCGACGACGAGGCGGCGGTAACGCTGCGCCAGGATGCGCTGAAGGCTTTTTACCAGCAGTGGCGCCACGAATCATTGGTGGTAGACCAGTGGTTTACGGTGCAGGCAACGTGCCAGCGGCCAGATGCCCTTTCAGAGGTCAAGGCGCTCATGGAACACGAGGCCTTCAACTTGCGCAATCCGAATAAAGTGCGTTCGGTCATCGGCGCTTTTTGCGGGCAAAACCATGTCAATTTTCACCGTCGCGATGGCTCCGGGTATGAATTTCTGGCCGACCAGATACTGGCTCTGGATAAATTCAACCCGCAGATTGCGGCGCGCCTGATCACGCCCCTCACGCGCTGGCGCAAGTTCGATTCAGAGCGTCAGGGACTCATGCAGGCGCAACTCCAACGCCTCAAGGCGGAGCCGGATCTGTCAAAAGACAGCTTCGAGGTGGTGGAAAAGAGTACGGTCTGAATGTTGTGATAAGAAACGACCGGTCAGTAAAATCTTTCCGGTCGCTCATTCACGCCTACGACCTTGCTTCAGGCGACTTCCTGAACGTTGGTCAGAGGAATCTGACTGGCACGTTCTGCTGCCTTCATGTACTCCTGAATCTCATCGAAGTTTAGATAGCGATAGATGTGCTCCGCCATGGTATTGATGTTACCCATATAGCGCATGTACTCATCTTTGGTCGGTAGCTTGCCCAGAACGGCGCTCACTGCCGCCAGCTCCGATGAAGCGAGATAGACATTGGCTCCCTGACCAAGACGGTTGGGGAAATTACGGGTCGAGGTGGAGACCACGGTGGAATTGGGGGCGACTCGCGCCTGATTGCCCATACACAGAGAACAACCGGGCATCTCTGTTCGTGCGCCAGATACGCCGAATACATTGTAGATGCCTTCCTCGGTGAGCTGGTGTTCGTCCATCCTGGTGGGAGGGGCAATCCATAGCTTGGTGGGCAGGCCCCCGTCCACCTGCTTGAGCACCTCACTAGCGGCGCGGAAATGGCCGATGTTGGTCATGCAGCTGCCTATGAAAACCTCATCGATGTCGGTGCCCTGTACTTCGGACAAGGGCCGCACGTCGTCGGGATCGTTGGGGCAGGCCAGCAACGGCTCAGTGATCTCATTAAGATCGATTTCGATGATCTTGTGATACTCCGCATCTGCATCGGGTTGCAGTAGCTGCGGATTTTCCAGCCACTGCTCCATGGCCTGAGCCCGGCGCTCCAGGGTGCGGGCGTCCTGATAGCCACTGTCGATCATCCAGCGCAGCAGGGTGATGTTTGACTTGAAGTATTCAATGATGGGTTCTTTGTTCAGGCGGATGGTGCAACCACCGGCGGAGCGCTCGGCAGACGCATCGGAAATCTCAAAGGCCTGCTCCACTTTAAGATCGGGCAGCCCTTCAATCTCCAGAATGCGGCCCGAGAAGATGTTTTTCTTGCCCTTCTTAGCCACCGTCAGATCTCCTGACTGGATGGCCGCATAGGGAATTGCATTGACCAGGTCGCGCAGGGTGATGCCAGGCTGCATCTTGCCGGTAAAGCGAACCAGCACTGACTCCGGCATGTCCAAAGGCATGACTCCGGTGGCGGCGGCAAAGGCCACCAGGCCGGAACCGGCGGGGAAGGAAATGCCGATGGGAAAGCGGGTATGGGAATCGCCGCCGGTGCCGACAGTGTCGGGCAGCAGCATGCGGTTGAGCCAGGAATGAATAATGCCGTCGCCGGGACGCAGGGAGACGCCGCCACGGGTGTGAATGAAGTCGGGCAGGGTGTGCTGGGTCTCGATATCCACGGGCTTGGGATAGGCCGCAGTGTGGCAGAAGGACTGCATGACCAGATCGGCGGAGAAGCCGAGGCAGGCTAAGTCCTTGAGTTCATCCCGGGTCATAGGGCCGGTGGTGTCCTGGCTGCCCACGGTGGTCATCCGCGGTTCGCAGTAGCTGCCAGGACGAACGCCCTCGACACCACAGGCTGTGCCTACCATTTTCTGAGCCAGGGTAAAGCCCTTGCCGGAGTCCTGGCCGGTCAGCGGTGATCTGAACACAGTGGAAGTTTCCAGGTTTAACTCTTCTCGGGCTCGAGCGGTCAGGCCGCGACCAATAATCAGGGGGATGCGGCCGCCAGCGCGCACCTCGTCCAGCAGCACCTCGGTCTTGAGCTCGAATTCAGCGAGGACTTCGTCACTGTCGTGGCGAGTAATTTTGCCGGCATAGGGATGTATGTCGATAACGTCGCCGGTCTCCAGGCCGTCGACATCACACTCGAAAGGCAGGGCGCCGGCATCTTCCATGGTATTGAAGAAGATCGGTGCGATCTTGCCGGCGATGCAGACGCCCCCGGCGCGCTTATTGGGAATGTGGGGAATGTCGCTGCCGGTGTGCCAGAGCACAGAATTGGTCGCTGACTTGCGTGAGGAACCGGTACCCATCACGTCGCCTACGAGCGCCACGGGATGGCCTTTCTGTTTTAGTTCCTCGATCTGCTGACCGGCGCTGGTCACGCCCTCGCGTGGATTTTTGTACATGGCTAGAGCGTGCAGGGGAATGTCCGGGCGTGACCAGGCATCCTGAGCCGGGCTCAGATCATCGGTATTGGTTTCGCCAGGAACCTTGAAGACGGTTACGGTGAGTACGTCAGGCAATTCCGGGCGCCGGAGAAACCATTCCGCATCGGCCCAGGATTGCAGCACACGGCTGGCGTTGACGTTGCCGGTGCGAGCTTTTTCAGCGACGTCATGGAAGGCGTCGAACATCAATAGGGTATGACAGAGTTCATCGGCAGCGGCACTGCCCAGGACCTGATCATCGAGCAGTTCCACCAACGTAGAGATGTTATAGCCCCCGAGCATGGAGCCGAGCAGCTTGACCGCGTGCTCGCGGTCAATAAGCGGCGACTCGGTCTCGCCGCGAGCGACAGCAGTGAGAAAACCGGCTTTGACGTACGCTGCTTCGTCGACACCCGCAGGCACGCGGTTGCTGATCAAATCGAGAATGAAGTCTTCTTCGCCGCTTGGCGGTGCTTTTAACAGCTCCACCAGTTCGGCGACCTGTTCGGCATTCAGGGGCTTGGGAACGATGCCCTCGGCGGCCCGTTCGGCGATGTGTTCTCGGTAGGCTTCCAGCACTCTTGCTTCCTCGTGAAATGTTCTGTCAGGTGAATGATCGCACAAGCCAAAGGTGTTGAGGGCTCGTTAATCGCTGCATCATAATCATGAGCTTGGTTCAGGCTCGTTGAACGATGCCGGTTGGGGTAATCGGCGTCGGTTGTAGTCAGGAAGCGGGCTCGGGCCTTGGTCTTGAGGGGATTGAGGGGATTGAGGATTTCAATTCAGGCAATCTATCCTTTCCGCTCTGGCCAGCATACGCCGCTGTTGACTACCTCGCATCGGCATTATTCAGAGCCCGTATTCTATTGTATTTGTTGGAAAAATTCCAGGAATAGCAACAGGTTCTGAAACCCTGGGGTCGGGACAATTTGGAGTCGGGTGGGAACGAATTGCTTTCGCATCCATCCAAGCCTTTGGATGAACCAAAAAGCAATTTGCTCCGACTGCAGTCCTCTTGCTTCATTATTTCGCCCCTATTTTTTATTTGCTAAAGTCTGCTCCGACCGTCCCGATTACTGATTTGTTTCAGTAGTCTCAATCAACCTGCTGCCAGTAGCCAGCAATCAACGACTAGCCACCAGCAAGTATGCGGACCCATTGCTGTCCCAAAGATTATTTCACGGAAATACGTACACAGGCTAACGGCAGGGTGGACCGTTCGAAGCTGCTATTGAGCATTGCGAAAAAGGTCTTTGGCTGAGGGACAACAATGATGCGAACCGTTAAAACACCCTGTATTGGTATCTGTTCCACCACTTCCTTTGGCGACCGGGTCTGTCGAGGCTGTAAGCGCTATAATTTCGAGGTGATTGCCTGGAACCGGTACAGTGGCGAAGAAAAGGCTGCTGTGCTCAGACGTATCGAGAAACTGATAAGTCAGATTCTGGAAAATAAGATACGGATATTTTCCGTGCCCAACCTCAAGCTGGGTCTTGAACGTGCAGGTGTGCAGTACGACGAGACCTTGTCACCTTACTGCTGGCTACACAATCTGATCAAAAAGAAGCATCGGGATCTCAATGATCTCAAAGACTTCGGAGCCTATGTGCTACCAGACTATGCGGATCGCAATCTGGACACGTTGAATGAGGAAATCGAGGCGGAGTTACACGCCCTTTGTCAGGCGCATTTCGATCGCTACTACACCGATCCCGGCAACAGCCTCAGTGCCTGACTAATAGATTGTTGCGGGCACGCTCAGGCGTCTGCAGCCAGGGCAAAGTGCTGCAGCGTGATGCCGTCGCTGTCGATCCGAGCAAACCATCCGCGCTCATGCCAGTCTCCTAGAACCAGCCGCCAGCCGCTGTCAGCTTCTGCCAGTGGGGGATCGAAGTCCAGCCGGTGCTGGGCGGGTCGGTGGGTATGGCCATGCAGCAGGCGGGGTAACTTGTGCTGGCGCATGAGCTGTTCAACCGCGCCGGGGTTAACGTCCATGATGCCTTCATCCTTGTCAGCTGTTGCTGCGGCACTGCGCTGGCGTGCCTGCTCAGCAAAGGCACGCCTTTCTTTCAGGGGCTGTGACAGAAAACGCTGTTGCCAGCTGGGGTCGCGTACCTGCTGACGGAACTGCTGGTAGTCCACGTCGTCGGTGCACAGGGCATCGCCGTGGCTGAGTAATATCGGCCCCAGCGTTGTATCGATGGGAAAAGGATCAAAGAGGAGTTCCGCCTGGCAGCGCTGCGCGAATTCCTTCCCCAGCAGGAAATCCCTGTTACCGTGCATCAGATAGATTTGGCTGCCGCTCTCCGCGAACGCATGCAGGGCGGCGGCGACGCGCAGGGCCATCGCATCGGCACCGTCGTCACCAATCCAGGCTTCGAACAGGTCACCTAGGATGTACAGCGCTGTGCACTGACCCCGGTGCTGTGCCAGGAATCTTAGCAGGGTGGCGGTGATGTCCGTCCGCGCCGGCTGAAGGTGCAGATCGGAGATAAACAGCAGGCGCGTCTGCAAGCGCTATTCGTCCTCGCTGATTACGGTGGATTCGATGATAACGTCCTCCACCGGTACATCCTCATGTCCGGCGCGACTTGTTGTGTCTACTTCCTTGATAAGCTTGACGATATCCATGCCGTCGACAACGCGGCCGAAGACTGCGTAACCCCAGCCCTGCGGATCCTTCGAGCGATGGTTGAGGAAATCATTGTCGGCGACATTGATAAAGAACTGACAGCTTGCCGAGTGAGGATCTGCGGTCCTCGCCATGGCCAGGGTGCCGGCAAGATTCTGCAGGCCATTGTCCGCCTCGTTGTCAATGGGTTGACCGGGACTTTTCTGTTTCATTCCCGGTTCAAAACCGCCGCCCTGAACCATGAAATTATCGATCACTCGATGAAAGATGGTGCCGTCGTAGTAGCCGTTGCGGGCATGAGCGAGAAAATTCGCTGCGGTTTGCGGCGCATGCTCGAAGTCGAGTTCAATGCTGATGGCGCCGTGATTGGTGTGCAGAGTGATCATGAAGACAAGTCCTGACTGGCTTTGGGTTTGCTAATGGGGTTGGAAGAGCGGGTATAATACGGACTTTGCCAAACACAGGCCAGAGACCGCTCGCTGCTACTCACGCGGCAATCGTTGAGGCCCGTGCGGGTAGTCATTGCCGCTGAGTGCTCATCGCGCAGGCGCGCTTCTTCGGTCCGGATTTTATTTCAGAGAGTCAATCATGTCGCAGGCCCAGGCCGACAAGAAAAAGTCAGACACGGCGGCGGCGCCGTCGAATTTTATTCGTCACCTGATCGTCCGCGATCTGGAAGCGGGTAAACACGGCGGGCGTGTGCATACGCGTTTTCCGCCTGAGCCCAATGGCTACCTGCATATCGGTCACGCCAAGTCTATTTGTTTGAATTTCACCCTGGCGCAGGAATTCGGCGGCAAGTGCAACCTGCGCTTCGACGACACTAATCCGGCCAAAGAGAGTCAGGAGTTCGTGGACTCCATCAAGGACAACATCCGCTGGCTTGGTTTTAGCTGGCACGGTGAGGTGCGTTACTCCTCGAGCTACTTCGATAAGCTCTATGACTTCGCGGTCCAGCTCATCGAAAGCGGCAATGCCTATGTTGACAGTCTCAGTCCCGAACAGGCGCGGGAATATCGAGGCACGCTGACAGAACCAGGTAGCAACAGCCCGGACAGGGACCGCTCCAGTGCTGACAATCTGGCATTGTTTGAGCGCATGCGCGGCGGAGAATTTCCGGATGGAGCCTATAGCCTACGCGCCAGGATCGATATGGCAGCGCCCAATATCAACATGCGGGATCCGGTGCTTTATCGCATCCGCCACACAAGGCATCATCAGACTGGCGATAAGTGGTGTATCTATCCGACCTATGACTATACCCACTGCATCTCTGATGCTATCGAAGGCATTACCCACTCGCTGTGCACCTTGGAGTTCGAGGATCATAGGCCGCTCTATGACTGGATTTTGCACAACCTGGATTTAAGCAGCCTGCAAGCGGCCAGCGATCTGGCTGCCAGCGAGCATTACGTGCTGCCAGAACAGACAGAGTTCGCCAAACTGAAGCTGAATTACACGGTGATGGGCAAGCGCAACCTGCGCGAGATGGTGGAGACTGGCATCGTCGCGGGCTGGGACGACCCCCGAATGCCAACGCTGGCCGGTATGCGTCGGCGCGGATTCACACCCGCCTCAATCCGTAACTTCTGTGAGGCGGTGGGTGTGGCGCGCGCCGAAGGCGCAGTCGATTTGGGTATGCTGGAGCATGCGGTTCGTGACGACCTCGACAAGAACGCACCCCGGGTTATGTGTGTGCTGGACCCTGTTAAGGTGGTATTGACCGACCTTGCCGAAGACCACGAGCAGATTCTGGAGATGGCCCGACATCCCAAAGAGGAAGCCATGGGTCAGAGGCGGGTGCCACTCACCCGGGAAATTCTAATAGACCGCGCTGATTTCGAGCAGGAACCGCCGCCGGGATTCAAGCGGTTGGTGCCGGGCGGGGAAGTGCGGCTGCGGGGTGCCTATGTCATCCGCTGCGAAGAAGTGGTCAGAGGTGAGGATGGTGAAGTAGTTCAACTCAATTGCAGCGTTGACCTGGATACCTTGGGCAAGAAACCCCAGGGGCGCAAAGTCAAGGGCGTAATTCACTGGGTGTCAGCCAGCGCCGGCAAACAGGTCCGCGTCAGGCTCTACGACCGGCTGTTTACCGATGAAAAGCCGGAAAGCAAAGACCTTGACTGGCGTCAGTGTCTGAATACTGAATCCCTGATCGAGCTTCAGGGCTGTGTCGTAGAGCCCGCCGCCCTGGAAGAAGGTGCCAGTTCTAACTTTCAATTCGAGAGAGAAGGTTACTTTGTTCTTGATGCGGCTGACTCCGAGCCGGAAATGCCTGTGTTCAATCGCACCATTACCCTCAGAGATTCCTGGTCCGCGTAGTGGCATCTCGCGGCCCCATCGCCCGGCGGCGTCAGCAGCTTGTGCGCTACTGATAGCGTGGCGATATCGTTGACAAATTGAGGCTTGTATACTGGCGACTAGCGCAGCCTCTTATCACACCGAACAAAACACCTGGACTCGAGCGAGGGTTAACTTGCTTCATATTTACAACACGCTTACTCATCGCAAAGAAGAGCTCAAGTCGATCGAGCCGGGCAAGCTGCGCATCTATGTTTGCGGTATCACGGTATACGATTACTGCCACCTCGGCCATGCGCGCATGCTCGTGGCTTTCGATGTGGTAGTGCGTTATCTGCGCGCACGTGGCTATGACGTCACCTATGTGCGCAATATCACCGATATTGATGACAAGATCCTCAGTCGTGCCCGCGAGGAAGGTGTACTGTTCAGCGAGATCACTGACCGTTATATCCGGGCTATGCATGAGGACGAGCGTGCCCTCGGTATCGCCGAGCCGGACCAGGAGCCGCGTGCCACCGATCATATCGATGACATCATAAAAATGATCCAGACTCTGTGCGACAAAGACTTTGCCTACCGGGCCAGTAATGGCGATGTCTATTATGCCGTCACAAATTTTTCCAGTTACGGCAAACTGGCGCGTAAAAAACTTGACGAGCTGCTGGAAGGCGCGCGTATCGATGTCGGCGAGCTGAAGAAAGACCCGCGCGACTTCGTGCTCTGGAAGGCCTCGCCGGATGATGGGGTCGGCTGGGATTCACCCTGGGGCTACGGGCGGCCAGGCTGGCACATAGAATGCTCGGCCATGTCCACCTGTGCGCTGGGGAATAATTTTGATATTCACGGCGGCGGCATGGATTTGATTTTTCCTCATCATGAAAACGAGATTGCCCAATCCGAGGCGGCCACCGACAGTAAGTTCGCCAATCTGTGGATGCACAACGGACCCCTGCGCATCGACAACGAAAAGATGTCCAAATCCCTGGGTAATTTTTTTACGGTGCGTGAAGTATTGAAGGAGCATGATCCGGAGTCGGTGCGCTACCTACTGATAGCCAGTCATTACCGCAGCCCCATCAATTACTCTCTCGACAGCCTGACGCAGGCGCGCAAGTCCCTGGAACGTTTTTATCACTGCCTCAAGGACCTTGATCTGGAAGCGGTTAAGACCCTGACCAACAGCCGGTTTGAAAAAGCCTTTACTGCCGCCATGGATGACGACTTTAACACCGCGGAAGCATTGGGTGTGTTGCACGACATGGTCTCGGAAATCAATCGCCAGAAAAAACAGGATCCGGACTATGCCAATCAGCTCGGCGGCCTGTTGCAGCGTCTGGGAGGCATTCTGGGAATCCTGCAGTCGACAGCAGAGGAATTTTTGCGCCGGGCGGGGGGAGACGCACTGGACCACGAGGAAATCGATGCCCTGGTGGCTGCAAGAGATCTAGCCAGGGCCAAAAAAGACTGGAAAGAGGCGGACCGCCTTCGCGATCAGCTCAGCGCCATGCACGTCTTGGTAGAGGACAAGGCGGGCGGCAGCAGCTGGCGAATCAAGCGCCTAGACTGAAGCCACAGCCTGTCTGCTTTATTGAAAGCAACCCAGAGTGCCGGATTGACGGGCCGGAACGACGCGAGTATGATGCCGACCTTCTGCGCCGAGGGCACACAAGCTTCACGAAGTGTCGCGCTCAGACAGGAAAACCTCGGGGTATAGCGCAGTCTGGTAGCGCGCCTGCTTTGGGAGCAGGATGTCGGGAGTTCAAATCTCTCTACCCCGACCAGTTTTATGGTGATCGTAGCTCAGCTGGTAGAGCCCCGGACTGTGACTCCGGTTGTCGTGGGTTCGAGCCCCATCGGTCACCCCAATTTTTGATTGCAGTCATTTCTGACACTTACACGCAAACGGCTCCCGGCAAACCGCTCGAGGTAAGCCCATAGCCTTCGCAATTCAATCCGCAATCTTTACGCAACGGGTATCTGAAGAGCAACTCCCATCTTTCCATTGTACTGGTAATTCTCCAGTTGTTACTGCCTTCTTTCCGCTACACAATTATGGCAGGCTGTCTGCGAGTACATTGATTTCCGGCAGGTCCTTGCGACTATGAGCGAACAGAAAGCGAAAACCCTAGACGGCGAACGCGCCCGCGTTGAAGACCTGAACATTGGCGGCGGCGCAGGCAAGGAGCAGCCCGAAGCTGCGCCGAGCGGCGTTGCTGCAAGGCTCAAGCGAGCCTACCGCAATTTCAACTTATTGCTGGCTGGTATGTACACGGGGCTGAACTGTTATGGCACCCCCCATACTCATCACAGCTATGACGATGAAGATGAGTCGTCAAGTAAGAAGAAACCCGACAGACGGCCGATTTAGCATTCAATCGTATACGATTAGCCGCGTTTTGTGCGCCCGTAGCTCAACTGGGTGAAGCCAAGCGTTTTCAAAGCGTTAGCTTTGAGCGCCGGTGGAACGACGCCGATCTGTGATCGGTGGCTGGAACGAGCATCGCCTTCATAGAGAGAGAATGCGGGGATTATTGCAAATACTTTTTGGTTCAAGTGCAGTTTATTTGGTTTTATGCGCCCGTAGCTCAACTGGGTGAAGCCAAGCGTTTTCAAAGCGTTAGCTTTGAGCGCCGGTGGAACGACGCCGATCTGTGATCGGTGGCTGGAACGAGCATCGCCTTCATAGAGAGAGGATGCGGGGATTATTGCAAATACTTTTTGGTTCAAGTGCAGTTTATTTGGTTTTATGCGCCCGTAGCTCAACTGGATGAAGCCAAGCATCAGCCTTCTAAGCTGAGGGTCGCAGGTTCGAGTCCTGCCGGGCGCGCCACTTTCAGTCGGGACTGCAAGCGCAGCGCTGAAAAGATCTGAAGTAACCAGTTCAGAATTTACTGTCATGGCTGCGAGTAGCCAAGCTGCTTCGGCCCATGCTAGGAGATCATGGGCTTTCGACTGACACCAATTCCTCGCTTAGTGGAAAACACCTAATAGCTCGCCGCCATCCATGTCACGTTTCTCCTCGCCCCCGGAAGGACTTAGGAAGATGAAATTGGCGGTGGAAGAGCCGAGTCGGATGTTTCCAGGCTGGAGGCAGTAATCAATTTCCTTGCTGTCTGTCGATTAAGTACAGATGCCCAACAACATGCTGGCTGCAGTGCTGCACTGGTTTGTCTATTTCATGCGTGCTGAACATCAGGGCAGGGTGGTTTTTCTAATAAATTAAAATATATAAAACAGCTGGTTAGTGTTTACAATTAAAGTAATTACTATTCCATATATTCTGCGGCGGAGAGAGCTGCCCAGCCCGGCCAGGGATTGAGCGCCTCATGCTACCCCGGCCGCTGTTTCGGTGCTGCGGTTTCAATCCCTGGGCGGGCCTTCCATGGGCAGCATTGGCTTCAGCTCCACCGGCACGGCGACCAGGTCGTCCTGATCCCTGTCACGCCACCCGTTTACTTCTATCAGCCTATACTCTCCCGTGCGCTTGGCGCGCGCGCCGCGACGACGGGCGGTGCGGCCGTCGGCTTTGCGTGTATCGAAAACCAGGAGTTCGTAGTCGGTGGGCAGCAGTTGCTTCAATTCGGCCTCGGAACGAAAAGACAGGGCCTCGTCATAACTGACTTCCAGGACAATTACCGGCCGATGCTGGGCCAGAAATTCGGCCATGCCCGCCAGCGTCTTTTTCTCGAAGCCTTCGACGTCGATTTTAATCAGTAGTGGGGGCGGTAAATTGTTCTCACTGAAATAGGAATCACCGCTGCGGACCTGCAGGGCGGCGCCAGGAGCGTTACCCCTGCCGACCGATTCAGGAGAAAAGGATCCTGTCCCCTGGTTGCTGCCTGTAGGAGCGAAGAAGGGTAAAAGCCCGTCGCTGTCACTGAGGCCGATCTCATGTAGGGTAATGTGATCAATGCCGTTGAGTCGACGGTGATGACTCAGGCGCGAACCCACTGAAGTCAACGGTTCAAAGGCGTGCACTTCTTGAGCGTATTGAGAGAGGAATAATGAATGCTGGCCAATATTGGCGCCGATATCAAAAAAGACACCTTTACCCTGACCTAGGCGGATGAGCGCGTCGCGCATAAAATAGAGTAGAGGCTTCTCAAAGGCACCATAGTAATACAGCGCAAACTCAATGCCGTTATTAAGATTGCCCTGATAGCGCAGACCGTAGAAATCAATTTCGTAAGG
>JGI12109J20283_10105747_pt1 | contig 47992 bp, 55 predicted proteins | sample ElkSlonscriptome_12_FD_20283 | JGI IMG/M metagenome (IMG submission 20283)
TTGCCGATGTGGTGGAACTGGTAGACACGCTATCTTGAGGGGGTAGTGGCGAAAGCCGTGCCGGTTCGAGTCCGGCCATCGGCACCATCTAACGAGAAAGCATCTTGACTCAAGGTGCTTTTTTTGTGAGTCAGGAACCATGTGTTTGTATACCCAGTCCAAAAATGCGCTTTTCCATGGTTAGACTCTCCGACTAGACTTCTTCTAAGCCATTTATCCTCCAGAGGATAGCGTCGTGCTCGAGAACTATCTCCCCGTTCTGATCTTCATTCTGGTCGGCATCCTCGTGGGCGTGGGTCCGATCATCATCGGCTTTCTGCTGGGTCCCCATCGACCCACCAGCGAGAAACTCTCACCCTACGAATGTGGTTTCGAGGCATTCGAGGAGGCTCGGATGAAATTCGATGTCCGCTACTACCTGGTAGCCATCCTTTTCATCATTTTTGATCTGGAAATCGCGTTCCTGTTTCCCTGGGCAGTGGTCCTCGACGAGATCGGCCTGTTCGGCTTTGTCGCCATGGCGATCTTTCTGGGCATCCTGGTCGTTGGCTTCATTTACGAATGGAAAAAGGGAGCGCTGGAATGGGAATAGAAGGTGTACTCGAAAAAGGCGTGGTGACCACCACCGCCGACAAGCTCATCAACTGGGCCCGCACCGGTTCCATGTGGCCCATGACCTTCGGTCTCGCCTGCTGTGCGGTGGAGATGATGCACGCTGGCGCGGCCCGTTATGATCTGGACCGGTTCGGAATTGTATTTCGGCCCAGCCCGCGCCAGTCCGATGTGATGATCGTCGCCGGCACGTTGGTGAACAAGATGGCACCAGCGTTGCGCAAGGTCTACGATCAGATGCCGGATCCCAAATGGGTCATCTCCATGGGTTCCTGCGCTAATGGTGGCGGCTACTACCACTACTCCTATGCGGTGGTGCGGGGTTGTGACCGGATCGTGCCGGTGGATGTCTATGTGCCGGGCTGCCCGCCCACTGCCGAGGCATTGCTCTACGGTATCATCCAGCTCCAGAACAAGATCAAGCGCACCAATACCATCGCCCGCTGAGAGAGCCTGCCCATGTCCGATCCCCTACAGACCCTGATGGATCAACTCAGGGACCGTTTCGCCGATAAGCTCCAGTCCTGTACCCGGCGCTTCGGACAGGTCACCGTCGAGGTGGACCCGGCACAGGCCCTGGAAGTGTTCACCGCCCTGCGCGACGATCCCGGTTTCGCGTTCGTGCAACTCATGGATCTTTGTGGCGTCGACTACAGCGCCTATGGTCTAGACGAATGGGCCACCGTTGAAGCCACCGACCGGGGTTACAGCCGGGGCGTTGATCCCAACTCCCCAGGTCGAGGGTCCGATATCGTCGCGCGTCTTGGCCAGACCGGCGCCCCGAAACGTTATGCCGCTGTTTACCATTTACTGTCCCTGACCCATAACCGGCGGCTACGGGTACGGGTCTATGCTCCGGATGACGAACTGCCCGTGGTGCCCTCGGTAAATTTTATCTGGAATTCTGCCAACTGGTATGAGCGGGAAGCCTTCGATCTATTCGGTATCATCTTCGAGGGCCATCCGGATCTGCGGCGGATTCTTACCGACTACGGCTTTGTCGGCCACCCCTTCCGTAAGGATTTCCCGCTGATCGGCAACGTGGAGATGCGCTACGACCCGGACAAAGGACGGGTGATCTACCAGCCGGTGACCATCGAGCCCCGGGTACTGGTTCCCCGGGTGATCCGCACCCACAACCGCCACCTGGAGCGGGCCGCCGAGGAGGGCGAGGCCGATGCCTGAGATCCGTAACTACACCTTGAACTTCGGTCCCCAGCATCCCGCCGCCCACGGTGTGCTGCGGTTGGTGCTGGAGATGGACGGCGAGGTGATCCAGCGCGCCGACCCGCACGTCGGCCTGCTCCACCGGGCCACCGAGAAACTCGCCGAGAGCAAGCCCTATAACCAGACCATCGGCTATATGGACCGGCTGGATTACCTGTCCATGATGTGCAACGAGCATGGCTATGTGATGGCCATCGAGAAGCTGCTCGGCATCACCCCGCCGATCCGGGCCCAGTACATCCGGGTGCTGTTCGACGAGATCACCCGGGTGCTGAACCATCTCATGTGGCTTGCTGCCCATGGCCTTGATATCGGCGCCATGACGGTGTTCCTGTACTGTTTCCGCGAGCGGGAAAGCCTGCTGGACTGCTACGAGGCGGTCTCCGGCGCACGGATGCATGCCACCTATTATCGACCCGGCGGGGTCTACCGGGATCTGCCGGAGCGGATGCCCCAGTATCAGCCCTCCAAGTTCCGCAGCCAGAAAGAGGTGGATGAACTCAACGAAGACCGCCAGGGCTCCATGTTGGATTTCATTGAGGCCTTCATGGAACGCTTTCCGTCGCGGGTCGACGACTACGAGACCCTGCTCACCGATAACCGGATCTGGAAACAGCGTACCGTGGGCATTGGCGTGGTTTCCCCCGAACGGGCCGTGCAACTGGGATTCAGTGGACCGATGCTGCGAGGTTCCGGGGTGGAGTGGGATCTGCGCAAGAAACAGCCCTACGAGGTCTACGAGCGGATGGATTTCGACATTCCGGTGGGCGTCAACGGCGACTGCTACGACCGTTATCTGGTGCGCATCGAGGAAATGCGTCAGTCCACCCGCATCGTCAAGCAGTGCGTGGACTGGTTGCGCGCCAATCCGGGACCGGTGATGCTGGACGACCACAAGATCACGCCCCCCTCCCGCGAGGACATGAAGGAGGACATGGAAGCGCTGATCCATCACTTCAAGCTGTTCACCGAGGGTTACTGCACGGCACCCGGCGAGGTCTATGCCGCCATCGAACATCCCAAGGGCGAATTCGGCTGCTACCTGATCTCCGACGGGGCTAATAAACCCTACCGGGTCAAGATTCGCGCTCCAGGCTTCGCTCATCTGGCCGCCATGAACGAGATCGCCCAGGGCCATATGCTGGCCGATGTGGTGGCTATCATCGGTACCCTGGATATCGTTTTTGGAGAGATCGACCGCTGATGAGTGAGACCGACACCGAACTACTCCCCGCCGAGGTGTGCGAGGAGATTGACCACTGGGTGGCGAAATTCCCTCCGGATCGCAAACAATCCGCGGTGATTCAGGCACTGGTGGTCGCCCAGCACCACAACGACGGCTATCTCACCACCGAATTGATGGACGCGGTGGCCCATTATCTGGGTTTGCCGCCCATTTCGGTCTACGAGGTGGCTACCTTCTACTCCATGCTGGAGACCAAGAAGGTGGGACGCCATAACATCGCGGTGTGTACTAACCTCTCCTGCATGCTCTGCGGCTCGGACAAAATCGTCGAGCATCTGGAAAAGAAACTCGGTATCAAGCTCGGTCAGAGCACGCCGGACGGCAAGTTCTACCTGAAAAAAGAGGAAGAGTGCCTGGCCGCCTGTTCGTTCGCGCCCATGATGCAGGTCAACCATGTCTACCACGAGAATCTCACCCCCGAGAAGGTGGACGAGATTCTCGACAGCCTGGAGTGAACCATGACCAACGAGGTGTGTTATTTCACCAAGGGACATGACAATCCCTGGTCCATGGAAACCTACACCAGCCTCGGTGGCTACGAGGTCTGGCGGAAGATCCTGGCCGGTCAGATGTCACCGGACGAGATCATCGAGGAGGTCAAGAAATCCGACCTGCGGGGACGCGGTGGCGCCGGGTTCCGCACCGGCCTGAAATGGAGTTTCATGCCCCGTAAAGCGCCCGGCCAGAAATACCTGGTGTGCAACTCCGACGAGAGTGAACCCGGTACCTGTAAGGACCGGGATATCATGCTCTACAACCCCCATGCACTGGTGGAGGGCATGGCCATCGCGGGCTTCGCCATGGATGCCACGGTGGGCTACAACTATATGCGTGGCGAGTGGATGGATTTACCTTTCCAGCGCTTCGAGCAGGCACTCAAGGATGCTTACGCGGCGGGACTGCTGGGCAAGAATATCCAGGGTTCGGGTATTGACTTCGAGCTGCATACTGCCCTCGGCGCCGGTGCCTACATTTGCGGCGAGGAGACCGGGCTGCTGGAGTCTCTGGAAGGCAAGAAGGGCATGCCCCGCTTCAAGCCCCCCTTCCCCGCCAACTACGGACTCTACGGTCGCCCCACCACCATCAACAACACCGAGACCCTGGCCTCGGTGCCACGGATCATCCTGAAGGGCGCGGACTGGTTCTCCAGCCTCGGCGTGGAGGGCTCCGGCGGCACCAAGATATTCTCGGTCTCCGGGCATGTGGCAAAACCCGGCAACTTCGAGATCGGCCTCGGCACCCCTTTCCGGGAGCTTCTGGAGATGGCCGGCGGCATCCGCGAGGGCCACACCCTGAAAGCGGTTATCCCTGGCGGCTCCTCGGTGCCGGTGGTGCCCGGTCATCTGATGCTGGAAGCCGACATGGACTACGACAGCATCGCCAAGAAGGCCGGTTCCATGCTGGGCTCCGGGGCGGTGGTGGTGATGGATGAAACCACCGATATGGTGCAGGTACTGCGGCGGATTTCCCGCTTCTACTACTCCGAATCCTGTGGCCAATGCACACCCTGCCGGGAGGGCACGGGCTGGCTTTACCGGATGCTCACCCGCATCGTCCAGGGCAAGGGAGTCATCTCGGATCTGGATAAGCTCGACGCGGTGGCAGCGCGTATAGAGGGGCGCACCATCTGCGCCCTGGGCGACGCTGCGGCCTGGCCGGTACGGAGCTTTCTGAAGCACTACCGCCACGAGTTCGAGCATTACATCGAGCACGGGCGCAGCGTGGTGGCGGATGTCACCGGCGGCGCCGTCGCTGCCTGAACCTGGAGGATGTAACGAGGCATCATGAGCGAGGATATCGTCAAGATCACGGTGGATGGTCGCGAGCTGGAGGCCCACAAGGGTCAGATGCTGATCGAGGTGACCGACGCCGCCGGCATTCATATTCCACGGTTCTGCTACCACCCCAAACTCTCCATCGCCGCCAACTGCCGGATGTGTCTGGTGGAGGTGGAGCGGGCGCCGAAACCGCTACCCGCCTGCGCCACCCCGGTAGCCGACGGCATGAAGGTACAGACCCGCTCGCCCAAGGCCATTGATGCCCAGAAGGGCACCATGGAATTTCTGCTCATCAACCATCCCCTGGACTGCCCCATCTGCGATCAGGGGGGCGAGTGCGAGTTGCAGGACGTGGCCATGGGCTACGGCAGCGGCGTATCGCGCTTCACCGAGCGCAAGCGGGTGGTCAAGGACAAGGATATCGGTCCGCTGATCAGCACCGAGATGACACGCTGTATCCATTGCACCCGCTGCGTGCGTTTCGGCACCGAGATCGCGGGCCTGCGGGAACTCGGCGCCACCGGGCGCGGCGAACACATGGAGATCGGTACCTACATCGCCAAGAGTATCGGCTCGGAGCTGTCCGGCAACGTCATCGACCTCTGTCCGGTGGGCGCGCTGACCAACAAACCCGCCCGTTACACGGGCCGCTCCTGGGAATACGTCCAGCACCCCTCGGTGGCGCCCCACGACGCGGTGGGCTCCAACCTCTACATCCACACCATCCGTCACCGGGTGATGCGGGTGGTGCCCCGGGACAACGAGGAGATCAACGAGACCTGGCTCGCCGACCGGGACCGATACAGCGTGGAGGCCCTGTACGGCCCGGAACGTTTGCGCCAGCCGGTCAGCCGCGAGCATGGTACGCTGGAGTGGGCAGAAGCCCTGGAGCAGGCGGCCAGCGGTTTGAAGGATGTGGTGCAACGCCACGGGGCCGATGCGCTGGGCTTTCTGGTGGCGCCCAACGCCACCCTGGAAGAGATGTATCTGGCCCAGAAGCTGGCGCGGGAGCTGGGCTGTGGCAACATCGACCATCGCCTGCGCCAGGTGGATTTCAGCGATCCGGACAGCGATCCGCTGTTTCCCTGGCTGGGGCAATCCATCGCCGATCTGGAGAGCGTGGACAGCGCCCTGCTGGTGGGCAGCAATATCCGCATGGAACAACCCCTGCTCGGTCATCGGTTGCGCAAGGCGGCCCTGGCGGGGGGGCACATCATGGCCATCAATCCCCGGGACTTTGATTTTCGTTACACCCTGAGCGAGCAGCTGATCACTGATCCCGCCGGCATGGTGAGCAGTCTGGCAGGGGTGGTCAAGGTGGCAGCCGAACGCGCCGACAGCGCCATTCCGGAGCACCTGGGTTATCTCGTGAACGCTGCCCGGGTCAACGACACCACCATAACCATGGCCGATATTCTGTCCAACAGCGAACGTGGCACGATTCTGCTGGGCAGTCTGGCTATGCACCATCCCGCCTTCAGCCGGCTTCGGGCGCTGGCGGTGTTCCTGGCGGAACTGACCGGTGCGCGGTTGGGCTATCTGCCCCAGACGGCCAATGCCACGGGCGGTTGGCTGGCGGGCAGCGTGCCTCACCGACTGGCCGGCGGGCAAACCGCGAGTACCGTGGGTCTGGATGCCCAGGCCATGATCCACCAGCCCCGCAAGGCCTATCTGCTGATCGGCTTGGACGCCGAGTACGACTGCGCCGACCCGGCCGCCACCGTGTCGGCCCTGCAACAGGCGGAACTGGTGATCAGTCTGTCGCCCTTCGCCAGCGCCGCTGCTCGCGAGCATGCCCATCTGATCCTGCCCACCGCCACCTTCGCCGAGACCTCGGGTACCTTCGTCAACGCCGAGGGGCGCTGGCAGAGTTTCCAGGGCGCGGCCAGACCACCCGGCGAGGCCCGTCCGGCCTGGAAGGTGCTGCGGGTGCTGGGTAACCTCCTGGATCTGGGTGGTTTCGAGCAGATGGCCTCGGAGGATGCCCTCAACGACCTGCTGGCGGCCTGTGGCGAGTTGCAGGCCAACAACCGGGTGAGCAGCGGCAAGACCCTGGCACCGTTCACCACCCAGGGGCTGATGCGCATCGGTGAGGTACCGATCTATGCCCTGGATGGTCTGGTGCGCCGTTCCCGGGTCCTGCAACACACGCCGCTCGCCGAGCCCGCCGGCATTCGTATCCATCCCCGTACCGCCGAGCAACAGCAACTGAACACGCCCAACGCCGAGTTACAGCAGAACGGCCGGAGCGTGGTGCTGACGGTGACGCTGGATGAGTCGATTCCGGAAAACTGTGTCTGGATACCCGGTGGCGTGGCCGGCACTGAGGGTCTGGGTCCGCAGTTCGGGCCAGTGGAAATTCGCGCCGCGCAAGCGGCGGCGTGATCGGTCGGTTACAATACCCGACGGAACTGTCTTGGTGCTCGATCCCGCCTGTTATCGGGTGGGATCGTCCCTCCATACCTTCGATATTTCTTGACTTCGATGATCTGCAACAGGGCGAGCGAATGAGCGGTTTTTTCGGTGATATCTTCCTGGTCAGCACGATTCTGTTCAAGATCGGCATCATCGTTGCACCGCTGATGCTTGCTGTCGCCTATCTCACCTATGCCGAACGCAAGGTGATCGGTTATATCCAGGTCCGCAAAGGACCCAACCGGGTCGGTCCTTACGGTCTGCTGCAGCCCATAGCCGATGCTCTGAAACTGATGCTCAAGGAGATCGTGGTGCCTTCCGGGGCCAACCGATTTCTGTTCGTGATCGGCCCGATCCTGTCCATCGGTCCGGCGCTGGCGGCCTGGGCGGTCATCCCCTTTGGCGATGGCATGGCCCTGTCTAAGGCCGATGCCGGCCTGTTGTATCTGTTGGCGCTGACCTCACTGGGTGTTTACGGGGTGATCATAGCCGGTTGGGCCTCCAACTCGAAATACGCCTTCCTGGGCGCCATGCGCTCGGCGGCGCAGATCGTCGCCTACGAGATCGCCATGGGCTTTGCGCTGGTGGGGGTATTGATGGCCGCCGGCAGCCTGAACCTGAATCAGATCGTACAGGCCCAGTCGGGCAGTCTGTTGCACTGGTTCTGGTTGCCCCTGTTTCCCCTGTTCGTGGTGTACTTCATCTCCGGTGTGGCGGAAACCAACCGGGCGCCCTTCGATGTGGCGGAGGGTGAATCCGAGATCGTCGCCGGCTTCCATGTGGAGTATTCCGGCATGGCTTTCGCGGTGTTCTTTCTGGCCGAGTACGCCAATATGATCCTGATCTCGGCACTGGCGGCGGTGATGTTCCTGGGCGGTTATCTTTCACCGTTCGAGGGCATTCCGGTACTGGATACGCTCACCGGCTGGATTCCCGGCATCTTCTGGTTCCTGATCAAGATCGCCCTGTTCCTGTTTCTGTTCCTGTGGTTCCGGGCCACCTTTCCCCGGTACCGCTATGATCAGATCATGCGCCTGGGCTGGAAGGTATTCATCCCGGTCACCCTGGTGTGGATCGGGGTGCTGGGTGTCGGCATCCTGGCCGAGATCGGCCCCTGGTTCGATTGAGAGGAGACCTCCCCATGAGATCGCTACGTGATTACGCCAAGAGCTTCATGCTCTGGGAATTGCTCCTCGGTATGCGGCTTACCGGGAAGCATCTGTTCGCCCGCAAGTTCACCGTGCAGTTCCCGGAGGAACGCACGCCCATGTCGCCGCGTTTCCGGGGTCTGCACGCGCTGCGCCGCTATCCCAACGGCGAGGAGCGCTGCATCGCCTGCAAGCTCTGCGAGGCGGTATGTCCGGCGCTGGCCATCACCATCGACTCCGAACAGCGCGAGGATGGTACCCGGCGCACCACCCGTTACGACATCGACCTGTTCAAGTGCATCTTCTGCGGCTTCTGCGAGGAGGCCTGTCCGGTGGATTCCATCGTCGAGACCCGGGTTCACGACTACCACTTCGAAAACCGGGGCGAGCAGATCATGACCAAGGAAAAGTTGCTGGCCATCGGTGATAAATACGAGGACCAGATTGCCGCGGATCGGACCGCCGATTCACCCTATCGCTAAGTTGCGGAGACGGTTTCAATCCCATGGAATTCACCAAGTTTCTGTTTTACGTCTTCGCCGCGATCCTGTTGTTCGCCGCGGTACGGGTGATCACGGTGCGTAACCCGGTACACGCGACCCTGTTTCTGGTGCTGGCGTTTTTCAACAGCGCCGCCCTGTGGATGTTGCTGGAGGCCGAGTTCCTCGCCATCACGCTGGTGCTGGTCTACGTGGGCGCGGTGATGGTGCTGTTCCTGTTCGTGGTCATGATGCTGGACATCAACGTCGCCCCCCTGCGGGAGGGCTTCGCCCGCTACCTGCCCACCGGCATCACGGTGGCATCGTTGATCGTCATCGAGATGGGGCTGGTGGTGGGTTCGGAGTTCTTCGATCCGGATCACTACCCCATGCCTGCCCCGCATCCGGCCGATTACAGTAATACCGAGGCACTGGGACGACTGCTCTATACCGAGTACGTCTATCCCTTCGAGATCGCTGCGGTGATCCTGCTGGTGGCCATCATCGCCGCCATCACCCTGACCATGCGACGCCGTCCGGAGACCAAGTATCAGGAACCGGCCCGGCAGGTCAGTGTGGTGGCCAAGGAACGCATACGGATTGTCTCGCTGGCTTCCGAGAAACCTCTGACTCCCGAGGAAAAATCCTCCTCCTGAACCCCGCCCCCCGTCGGACCCGCTGAACAACGAGGCCATAATGATCACCCTGTCCGATTACCTGATTCTCGGCGCCATTCTGTTCTGCCTGAGCGTCGCCGGGATCTTCCTGAACCGTAAGAACGTCATCATCCTGCTGATGTGCATCGAGTTGATGTTGCTGGCGGTGAATTTCAACTTCATCGCCTTCTCGCGTTTTCTCGACGACGCCGCCGGCCAGGTGTTCGTGTTCTTCATCCTCACCGTGGCCGCCGCCGAGGCGGCCATCGGCCTGGCCATCCTGGTGGTCCTGTTTCGTAACCGCCAGACCATCAATGTTGCTGATCTGGACCTCATGAAGGGCTGACCATGCGGCTCGTTTACATACTGATTGTCCTGTTCCCGCTCGTCGGCGCCATCGTCGCCGGGCTGTTCGGCCGGCGCATCGGCCGTACCAACGCGCATCGGGTCACCATCGGCGGTGTGGGTCTGTCGTTCTTGCTGTCGTTGATCGTGCTGGGGGATGCCACCGGCGAGGGGGCCGAGGTATTCAACGAGGCCCTCTACACCTGGATGGTGGTGGATGGGCTCACTCTGGAGATTGGCTTTCTCATCGATCCCCTGAGCGCGGTGATGATGACCGTGGTGACCTTCGTGTCGCTGATGGTGCATATCTACACCATCGGCTATATGCACGACGATCCCGGCTACCAGCGTTTCTTCAGCTACATCTCGCTGTTCACGTTTGCCATGCTGATGCTGGTGATGTCGAACAATTTCCTGCAATTGTTCTTCGGCTGGGAAGCCGTGGGTCTGGTGTCCTACCTGCTGATCGGTTTCTGGTACCAGCGGCCTAGTGCCATCTACGCCAACCTCAAGGCTTTTCTGGTGAATCGGGTGGGGGATTTTGGCTTTCTGCTGGGTATCGCCGCGGTGCTGGCCTATTTCAATAGCCTGGATTATGTGGATGTATTCCGGGCCGCGCCCTATGCCGGGGATCTCACCATGCAGATTATTCCCGGGCTGGAGTGGTCGGTGATGACCGTGGTCTGTATTCTGCTATTCATCGGCGCCATGGGTAAATCTGCCCAGGTGCCGCTGCATGTGTGGCTGCCGGACTCCATGGAGGGTCCGACCCCTATCTCGGCGTTGATCCACGCCGCCACCATGGTCACCGCCGGTATCTTCATGGTGGCGCGCATGTCGCCGCTTTACGAACTCTCCACCACCGCCCTCAGCGTGGTACTGGTGATCGGCGCCATCACTGCCCTGTTCATGGGTTTCCTGGGCATGATCCAGAACGACATCAAACGGGTGGTGGCCTACTCTACGCTGTCCCAGCTGGGCTATATGACGGTGGCGCTGGGCACCTCGGCCTACTCGGTGGCGATCTTCCATCTGATGACCCACGCCTTTTTCAAGGCCCTGCTGTTTCTCGCGGCCGGCTCGGTGATCATCGCTATGCACCACGAGCAGGACATCCGCAAGATGGGTAATCTGCGCCGCTACATGCCCATAACGTGGATCACCTTTCTGCTGGGTTCGCTGGCGCTGATGGGGGTACCCGGCCTGTCCGGCTTCTACTCCAAGGATCTGATCATCGAGGCGGCGGCAGCCTCCGAGATTCCCGGCTCGACGTTGGCCTATCTGGCGGTGCTCGCGGGAGTCTTCGTCACTGCCTTCTACTCCATGCGGCTGTATATCCTGGTATTCCACACCGAAGAACGGATGGATGAGCACACCCGGGAGCATCTTCACGAATGTCCCCGGGTGGTCACGGTGCCGCTGGTACTGCTGGCGATTCCCTCGGTGATCATCGGCATGATGACCGTCGACTCCATGGTATTCGGGAATTTCTTCGGCGCCAGCATCGTGGTGGCGCCGGAGCATAACGTAGTCGCGGAACTGGCGCACCACTATCATGGACCGCTGAGTTTTGCCTTCGACGGGTTGTTTGCCTTGCCCTTCCTGCTGGTGCTGGCCGGTTCCGGTACCGCTTATTACCTCTATATCAAGCGTCCCGGTCTCACCGACCAGTTGAAACAGGAGTTTCAACCCATCTACGAGATCCTGGAGCGCAAGTACGGCTTCGACGAGTTCAACCAGCGCTTCTTCGCCGAAGGCTCCCTTCGATTGGGGCGGGGTTTATGGAAGTGGGCGGATGCGGGCCTGATCGACGGCGTGGTGGTCAACGGCACCGCCAAGACCGTGGGTTGGCTGGCCGGACGCGCCCGCGGCGCCCAGTCCGGGTATCTGTACCACTATGCCTTCGCCATGATCGTCGGGCTGCTGGTACTGTTGAGTTGGGTCGTCTTCCGCTAAAACTCTCGGGACAATAACGAATGTTTTCCAGTCTTCCACTGTTGAGTCTACTCATCTGGGGGCCCGTGATCGGCGCCGCCACGGTCCTGTTTGTCGGTGATCGAAACCCCGAGCTAGTACGCCGTCTATCCCTGGGGATAGCGACGGTGATTTTCTTGCTGAGTCTGTTGCTGTACACCGGCTTCGAAATCGGCACGGCAGCCATGCAGTTCGAGGAATTCAGCCGCTGGATTCCCCAGTACCGGGTGAACTACCATCTGGGGATCGACGGTTTTTCCATGCCGTTGATTATCCTCACCACCTTCATGACGGTGATGGTGATCGCCGCCGGGTGGGAGGTGATCCAGTACCGACTTTCCCAGTACATGGCGGCCTTCCTGATCATGGAAGGACTGATGGTGGGCGTGTTCGCGGCGCTGGATGCCATCCTGTTCTACGTGTTCTTCGAGGCCATGCTGATCCCCATGTTCCTGATCATCGGCATCTGGGGCGGGCCGCGGCGGGTCTATGCCACCATCAAATTCTTTCTCTATACCTTCCTGGGCTCGGTATTCATGTTGATCTCGCTGATCTACATGTACTTCCAGGCAAACAGCTTCGCCATTCTGGATTTTCATCAACTGGGGCTCGGCATCAACGAGCAGGTCTTTATCTTCCTCGCCTTCCTGATCGCGTTTGCGGTGAAGGTACCCATGTGGCCGGTGCATACCTGGCTGCCGGATGCCCACGTGGAAGCACCCACCGGTGGTTCGGTGATCCTCGCCGCCATCACCCTGAAAATCGGCGGCTATGGCTTCGTGCGCTTTGCCCTGCCCATCACGCCGGATGCAGCAGCTCTGCTGGATGGCTTCGTCATCACCCTATCCCTCATCGCCGTGGTATACATCGGTTTCGTGGCGATGATCCAGCAGGACATGAAAAAGCTCATCGCCTATTCGTCCATCGCCCACATGGGTTTCGTCACCCTGGGTTTCTTCGTGGTCTTCAGAATCGTCGACAACACCGGCAACACCGCTGGCGCGGCACTGGGCATTCAGGGCGGAATGTTCCAGATGATTTCCCATGGTTTCATCTCCGGGGCGATGTTTCTGTGCGTTGGCGTGCTGTACGATCGCGTCCACTCCCGGCAGATCGGCGACTATGGCGGCGTGGTGAACACCATGCCGGTGTTTGGCGCCTTCATGGTGCTGTTTGCCATGGCGAACTCCGGCCTGCCGGGCACATCGGGATTCATTGGCGAATTCATGGTGATTCTCAGCAGCTTCCGGGCGAGTTTCTGGATAGCCTTCCTGGCCGCAATCACCCTGATGCTGGCAGCAGCCTACAGCCTGTGGCTGGTGAAACGGGTCGTATTCGGCGATATCGCCAACGACACGGTGGCGAACCTCCAGGATCTGAATCGCCGCGAGACGGTTATCCTCGGCACCCTGGCTTTCATCGTGCTGCTCCTTGGCGTGTGGCCGGATCCACTGGCCTCGGTGATGCAATCCTCGGTGGACAATCTCATTCAACACATCACAGTTTCAAAGCTCTGAGCACGCCATGATGCCAACCGATACGCTGTTATTCACACCGGTCTTGCCGGAGATTTTCGTCCTCACCATGGCCTGTGTGGTGCTGCTCGTGGATGTCTATCTCAAGGAAGAGCAACGGGAATTCACCTATACCCTTTGTCAGTGGACACTGATGGGCGCGGTGCTGGTCACTACCATCACCCTCAGCACCGCACCAGTGATCACCTTCTACGGCCATTTCATCAAGGATGCCATGGGCGACATCCTGAAGCTCGGCATCTACCTGTCCACGGCGCTGGTGTTCCTGTATTCCCGTGACTACCTGAAGGACCGAGGCCTGTTCAAGGGGGAGTACTACATCCTCGGTCTGTTCGCGGTGCTGGGAATGATGGTTATGGTCTCGGCCCATAGCCTGCTGTCGCTTTACCTGGGCCTGGAACTCTTTTCCCTGTCCACCTATGCGTTGGTGGCTTTTCACCGGGACTCCAGTTCCGCAGCGGAGGCGGCCATCAAATACTTTGTGCTTGGTGCGCTGGCCTCGGGTATGTTGCTGTATGGCATCTCCATGATGTACGGTGCCACAGCTAGCCTGGACATCAGTGAAATCGCTGTGGCGGTCAGCGAACGGGGCAGTGAGGATCTGGTACTGGTTTTCGGCCTGGTTTTTCTGGTGGTGGGAATCGCTTTCAAGTTCGGTGCTGTCCCCTTTCATATGTGGATTCCCGACGTATATCAGGGTGCGCCCACCTCGGTGGCACTGTTCATCGGCTCTGCGCCCAAGCTCGCGGCGTTTGCCATGACCATGCGCTTGTTAGCCAATGGCCTTGAACCACTGCATGCCGATTGGCACCAGATGCTGGTCGTCCTCTCATTGTTATCCATCGGCACCGGCAATCTGCTGGCCATCGCCCAGTCGAATATCAAGCGTATGCTGGCCTATTCCACGATTTCCCACGTGGGATTTCTGCTACTGGGCGTGCTGGCGGGCACCGACAACGGCTATGCCGCCGCGATGTTTTATACCCTCACCTATGTTCTGATGGTGACCGCCGCCTTCGGTATCATCCTGTTGCTCAGCCGCGGCGGTTTGGAAGTGGAGAACATCCGGGATCTCAGGGGATTGAACGAGTACAACTCGTGGCTGGCCTTTTTGATGCTGCTGGCCATGATGTCCATGGCAGGAATTCCCTTGCTGGTGGGTTTTTACGCTAAGCTAGCTGTTTTTCAGGCCGTAGTCAGCGTGGGCCTAGTGTGGCTGGCGGTATATGGTGTGATTTTCTCTGTGATCGGGGTGTTCTATTATCTTAGGGTGGTCAAGGTCATGTACTTCGACAAACCGGAGCAGGTCATCACTGTGGAATTACCCAATGACCTACAATATGCCATCAGTGCCAATGGATTATTGATCCTGATTCTGGGTCTGTTTCCGGCAATCCTGATGTCATTGTGCGAGAAGGCTTTTCAGCTCGGACTGTGATTCACATCGGACCTTCGCCTAAAAAAAGGCCCGATGAAGGTTTTTCTTCATCGGGCCTTTTCAGTTGGGAACGATAGTCCGATTAAAACGGAATGTCGTCGTCGAAATCATTATCGAAACCGCCGGAACCACCCCCCTGTGGTTCACCCTGGGGTGATGCTTCCGGGCCACCGAAATCCCCGCCGCCGGAACGGGCGGGAGCCGGACGTGACGAGCCGCCGCTGGCCGATCTCGATGGCGGAGCATCCATGGAATCCATACCAGTGCTGCCACCGGAGCGGCTATCCAGCATTTGCATCTCGGCGGCCACTACCTCGGTGCTCCAGCGATCCTGGCCGTTCTGATCCTGCCATTTCCGGGTTTGCAAACGACCCTCGATGTAGACCTTCGAGCCTTTTCGGAGATACTCCCCAGCAATTTCTCCCAGCTTGTTGAAAAGAACCACCGCATGCCATTCCGTGCGCTCCTGGAGTTCGCCGGTCTGCTTGTCCTTCCAAGATTCACTGGTGGCAATACGGATATTGGTCACCGCCCCTCCGCTAGGCATATAACGCACATCTGGATCCTTACCCAGATTACCGATCAGAATAACCTTGTTGATGCCCCTTGAGGCCATATCACTTTTCCTCCCGCTACTTTGCCTGCAATTCCACTTTGCTTATTTAATAAGCGCAGTGGTCCATCCCTGGAGTGTAAAAAAGGCGACTTTCCGAGGAAAGTCGCCTTTTCGCAGGGAACTGTTTCCAGTTCAATTCCACTAACCCGGACACAGAACCCTAGTCCGTAGCTGCACCTGGTCGATCCACCAACTCCACATAGGCCATGGGTGCATTATCCCCATTACGAAACCCGCACTTGAGGATTCGCAGATAACCACCTGGCCGATCTTTGTAGCGTGGACCGATTTCATTGAACAACTTGGTGACCGCATCCCGACTCTTCAGCCGGTTGAAAGCCAGACGGCGATGGGCAACGCTATCTTCCTTGGATAACGTTATCAATGGCTCAGCCACCCGGCGCAATTCCTTGGCTTTCGGAAGCGTCGTGCGGATAATTTCATGCTCCACCAAGGAGACTGTCATGTTACTGAACATGGATTTACGATGGCTACTGGTACGACCCAGTTTACGCCCCGATTTTAAATGTCGCATGTTGTTGTCCTCGTAATGCCATGATCAGCCATTAGGCCGACACCTTATCGTGGCCGTGATCTCCCCCCAGACCGGGAGGTGGCCAATTGTCCAGTTTCATTCCCAGGGACAAACCATGGGAGGCGAGCACATCCTTGATCTCAGTCAGGGATTTTTTACCGAGGTTGGGTGTTTTGAGCAATTCCACCTCGGTGCGCTGAATCAGATCACCGATATAGTAGATGCTTTCCGCTTTCAGGCAATTAGCGGAACGCACCGTCAGTTCCAGATCGTCCACCGGGCGTCGGAGAATGGGATCGATATCAGCCGACTCGCTCGCGGGTCTTATTTCCTCCTTGCCCTTGAGATCTACGAAAACGGACAGTTGATCCAGGAGGATTTGCGCCGCCGTACGAATCGCTGCCTCGGGATCAATGGTACCATTCGTTTCCAGATGAATGACCAGTCTATCCAGGTTGGTACGCTGCTCCACCCGGGCGCTTTCAACCTTATAGCTCACCCGCGAGATGGGGCTGAAAGAGGCGTCCAGCATCAGACGTCCAATCGTACGATTCTCGCCATCGGGAGTCGTACGCTGGGTAGCGGGTTGGTAGCCCCGTCCCCTTTCCACCCGAAGCGTCATATTCAATTCGCCTTCCTTGGTCAAGTTGGCGATGACATGCTCCCGGTTGATAATCTCCACGTTGTGAGGCAGTTCCACATCGCCTGCCACCACCACACCGGGTCCCCTTTTACGAAGCCTGAGATTAGCCTCACCGCCACTGTGTAACATCACAGCGACACCCTTGAGGTTCAACAGAATATCAATGACGTCCTCCTGTACTCCTTCCATGGAAGAGTATTCGTGGAGGACACCGTCAATCTCGCATTCAACAATAGCGGCACCGGGAATGGAGGAAAGGAGAATCCGCCGCAACGCATTCCCCATTGTATGACCGAAACCGCGCTCCAGAGGCTCCAGGGTAACCTTGGCGTAATTCTGATTGATGACCTCTACGTCAACTACCCTAGGCTTGAGTAAATCGAAACCGCTCGTCATACCTATTCCCTATTACTTGGAGTACAATTCCACCACCAAGGATTCGTTGATATCAGCTGGCAAATCTCCGCGATCGGGTACCCGCTTGAATACGCCGGAAAGCTTGTTGGTATCCACTTCCAGCCACTCGGCGAACCCAGTGTTCTGGGCCAATTGAAGAGCATTTTGCACTCGCAACTGATTACGGGACTTTTCGCGAATACTGATCGTATCGTTTGCCTTAGCCTGATACGAAGGGATATTCACCGGACTATCGTTGACTAGCACTGCCTTATGGAGCACAAGCTGCCGGGCTTCCGCACGGGTGCTACCAAAACCCATCCGGTAGACGACGTTATCAAGCCGACACTCCAGCAGCTTGAGGAGATTCTCACCGGTGGAGCCTTTCTGTCGCGCTGCTTCCTTGTAGTAGTTGCGGAACTGCCGCTCAAGCACACCGTACATGCGGCGGAGCTTCTGCTTTTCCCGCAACTGCAAACCATAATCGGAAATTCGCATACGCCGCGCCCCATGCTGACCGGGGGGGCGTTCGATATTGCACTTGGACTCCAACGGTCGGGCAGCGGATTTCAAACCCAGATCCACGCCTTCCCGACGGCTTAACTTGCATTTTGGACCGATGTATCTTGCCATATTCGCCTCCCTTAGACGCGTCGCTTTTTCGGAGGCCGACAGCCATTATGAGGAATTGGGGTGACGTCGGTGATATTGGTAACCTTGAAACCCGAGGCGTTCAGTGCCCGAACCGCAGATTCACGACCTGGTCCAGGACCTTTGACACAGACTTCCAGATTCTTGACACCGTATTCCTTGATGACCCCACCCACACGCTCGGCAGCCACCTGAGCGGCGAAAGGCGTGCTCTTCCGGGATCCCCGGAATCCAGAACCGCCGGCAGTGGCCCATGCCAAAGTATTGCCTTGTCTGTCAGTGATGGTCACGATGGTGTTGTTGAACGACGCATGGATATGCGCCACACCATCCACCACATTGCGTTTGACACGCTTGCGGGGCTTGCTAACCGTCTTGGCCATTGATCAATCTTACCTCTTGATGGGGCGACGCGGCCCTTTACGAGTTCTCGCATTAGTCCGCGTCCGCTGACCACGCAGCGGTAACCCGCGCCGATGGCGCAAACCGCGGTATACTCCCATATCCATGAGCCGTTTAATGTTCATGGAAACTTCCCGACGAAGATCGCCCTCGACCACATACTTGCCGACCTCAATTCGCAGGGCTTCCACCTGCTCTTCAGTGAGATCCTTGATCTTGGTTTGTGGCGCTACATTCGCCGCCGAACAGATATCTTGCGACCGTGTCAGCCCGATGCCATAAATGGACTGAAGGGCGATCACAGCATGTTTATTGACCGGAATATTTATGCCTGCAATACGGGCCATGGGCTGGAACTCCTGGAAACGATTTTCTGCTCCATCGCGCAGAGAATCTGAAATTTTAGCAAGTTCGCACGCTTAATGGAAGAAGGAAGAGACCGGTGATCGCTTTTCACCGGTCTTTCTTCATCACACGGATACCTTATTGATCATCCCTGGCGCTGCTTATGACGGGCATCCTTACAGATGACCATAACAGCACCGTTGCGGCGGATTATCTTGCAATTCCGGCAGATGCGCTTCACCGAAGCTCGAATTTTCATAGTCACTCCCTACCAATCTGAATCAGAAAAACCTTCAGCGCAGCATTCCAGGACGGCCCTGGCCCTTGAAATTCACCTTCTTCATCAGACTCTCGTACTGATGGGACATCAGATGTGCCTGAACCTGGGACATAAAATCCATCACCACCACCACGATGATCAGCAGCGAGGTTCCTCCAAAATAGAAGGGCACATTCCAGTAGAGGATCAAGAACTCCGGCAACAGGCATACCGAAGTGATGTAAATAGCGCCAGCAAAAGTTAGGCGAGTCAACACCTTATCAATGTAATCAGCGGTTTGCTTACCAGGTCGGATACCCGGTATGAAGGCACCGGATTTTTTCAACTGCTCCGCCGTATCCTTGGAGTTGAACACCAGAGCCGTGTAAAAAAAGCAGAAAAAGATGATCAATCCCGCATAAAGAGCCACATAAAGTGGCTGTCCCGGCGAAAGAGTAGATGTGATGTTACGCAGCCATCCCAGCCCCTCGGCGTTACCAAACCAGTTGCCGATAGTCGCCGGAAAAAGAATGAGACTGGAGGCAAAGATCGGCGGAATCACTCCGGACATATTCAGTTTCAACGGCAGATGACTGGACTGGGCCGCATACATCCGGCGACCCTGTTGCCGTTTTGCATAGTTCACAGTGATGCGCCGCTGACCCCGCTCCACGAATACCACAAAGCCTGTCACCGCCAGGGCGAGCGCTAGTAGGAAAAGAACCATCAGCGGGTGTAACTCACCCGTTCTCGCCAGTTCCAGAGTACCACCAACAGCACTAGGTAGGCCTGCGACAATACCGGCAAAGATGAGCATGGAGATACCGTTACCAATCCCCCGCTCGGTCACCTGTTCTCCCAACCAGACCAGAAACATGGTGCCGGTCACCAGAGTAACCGCGGCCGTGAAGATAAATGCGGGTCCCGGAGCAATGGCGACGGAACTACCGCCGACCACCTGGTTTTGCAAAGCGATACTGACACCGATGGACTGAAAACTCGCCAGCGCCACCGTCAGATAGCGTGTGTACTGAGTAATCTTACGCCGTCCGCTATTGCCCTCCTTCTTCAACTGCTCAAGAGTCGGCACCACCACCGACATCAATTGCATGATGATGGAGGCGGAGATGTACGGCATGATACCCAGCGCAAAAATACTCAATCGCTGCAAGGCTCCTCCCGAAAACATGTTGAACATGTCCAGAATGGTGCCCCGCTGCTGATCAAATAATTGCGCCATGGCTTGGGCATTGATTCCCGGGACCGGAATATGAGCCCCGATCCGAAAAACCACAATTGCCCCCAGCAGGAACAGCAAGCGCTGACGGAGTTCCGTCATCTTTCCAAGATTGGGCAGGGGAGAAGCCATATGCAGTGTTACTCGCTAAGATTACTCTTCAATGGAACCGCCAGCCGCCTCAACGGCTGTACGGGCGCCTTTACTCACCTGCAAACCGCTGAGCTTCACAGCCTTTTCCAGTTTGCCGGAGGCAATCACCTTAGCGCGCTTGACATCCGCCGGAACAAGATTGGCAGCTTTCAAGTAAGCCAGATCGATGATTTCAGCGTCCACCCGCGCCAGGGTATCCAGTCGAACCTCCGCCCAGTCCCGGGCGGTCATGGAACGAAAACCACGCTTCGGCAGTCGCCGCTGCAAAGGCATCTGGCCACCCTCAAAACCCACCTTGTGGAAGCCTCCAGAGCGAGAATGCTGGCCCTTGTGACCGCGGCCACAGGTTTTTCCAAGCCCCGAACCGACACCACGCCCCACTCTCTTGGAGGAGGGTTTGCTGCCGGGACCTGGCTTCAGGTCGTTAAGTCGCATGATCACACTTCCTCAACATGCAGCAAATAATTTGCTTTGTTGATCATTCCTCGGTTTTCCGGAGAATCCAGAACCTCCACGGTGTGGTGCATTCGCCGTAACCCGAGACCCCGGACACAGTCCTGATGAGATTTGAGACGCCCATTGAGGCTCTTGATCAACGTCACTCGAAGACGTCTATCCGTTGTTGTATCCGCGCTCATCGCCCCATGATCTCCTCGACGCTCATGCCGCGTTTAGCCGCCACATAGTCCGGGGAAGCCATGCTGTTAAGACCCGCGATAGTAGCGCGAACCACGTTGATAGGATTACGTGACCCGATACACTTGGCCAGAACATCCTTGACGCCCAGCACCTCCAGCACAGCGCGCATCGCACCTCCGGCAATGATACCGGTACCTTCGGAAGCGGGCTGCATGAACACCCGGGCAGCACCATGATGACCCTTCACCGGATACTGCAAGGTCACACCATTCAGTGGGATGCGCTGCATATTCTTGCGCGCCTTCTCCATGGCCTTTTGAATGGCGATCGGCACTTCTCGGGCTTTTCCGTAACCGAAACCGACCCGTCCATTACCGTCACCCACCACGGTCAACGCTGTGAAGCCAAACTGGCGCCCACCTTTCACGACCTTGGCCACCCGATTGACAGCAATCAGTTTTTCTTGCAGGCCGTCGGCGTTTTGCGAACTATCCACATTGGTCGCCATGATATCTCCTGATCAGAATTGGATGCCGCCTTCACGGGCGCCGTCGGCCAGGGCTTTCACCCGACCATGATATTTGAAGCCAGAACGGTCGAAGGCCACGCGCTCAATGCCAGCGGCCTTGGCCTTCTCCGCCAATGCTAAACCCACCGCTTTGGCGGCCTCGACGTTAGTGGTCTTGGCAAGCTTTTCGCGTATCGCCTTTTCAAGCGTGGACGCTGTTACCAAAGTATGAGCTCCCGTGGGATCGATAATCTGTGCATAGATGTGTTGGGGCGTGCGATGCACACATAGACGATGCATTCCCAGCTCCCGGATTTTCAGCCGGGTACGTTGACCCCGTCGCAGTCGTGCCTGTTTCTTGTCCATAATCACCTCTACTTCTTCTTGGCTTCTTTCAGCACCACTGCCTCATCGGCATAACGCACTCCCTTACCCTTATACGGTTCAGGGGGACGTAGACCTCGGATCTTGGCAGCCACCTGACCCACCTGCTGTTTATCAGTACCCTTGATAATGATCTCGGTCTGACTGGGGGTCTCGATTTCGATATCTTCGGGGACCGCGAAATTCACGGGATGCGAAAATCCCAGTGCCAGATTCAGTACTTTACCCTGAGCTTGAGCTCGATACCCCACGCCTACCAATTGCAGCTTACGCTCAAAACCCTGACTGGTACCGATCACCATGTTGTTAATGAGAGAACGCATGGTGCCAGACATCGCCTTGTGATTGGGAACCTCAGGGTTCTCCCTGATCACATAGGTATCGCCATCCTGAACGAGTTCGACACTACGGTGCAGAAGCAAATTCAAGGCACCCTTGGGGCCTTTGACAGACACTTGACGTCCATCAACCTGCAGATCCACACCCTTGGGCAGCATAATGGGCTTTTTTGCGACTCGGGACATGACAAGTCTCTCCCTTAAGCGACGGTGCAGAGGACTTCGCCCCCCTGCCCGATTTCGCGAGCGGCGCGATCACTCATCACCCCCCGGGAAGTGGAAACAATAGCAATACCCAATCCGCCTTGAACGGAGGGCAACTCATCCTTGCCACGGAAGACTCGCAAACCCGGCCGACTAACCCGCTTGATACGCTCAATGACGGGTTGGCCTTCATAATATTTGAGGGTGATTATCAGCGTCGGTTTCTTATCGTCACCATCTATGTGATGGGCTACGATGTAACCTTCCCTCAACAGCACCTCGGCGATGGCCTGCTTGAGTTTGGACGCAGGCATGGAGACCTGCTTCTTGGTCGCCTTCTGCGCATTGCGGAGACGCGTCAGCATATCGGCGATGGGATCGGTCATACTCATTGAAAATTCTACCCCTATATGCGGTCAGTGCCGGTCCGGTCAACCGGAATCACTTAAGGCAGGAAAAATCCAGGCCAGGAAAAACAAGCGGGCGGTTTACCAGCTAGCCTTCCGCAACCCGGGAATATCACCGCGCATGGCGGCTTCACGCAGTTTGTTACGACCAAGCCCGAATTTCCGGTAGTAACCATGGGGCCGCCCCGTCAACCGGCAGCGACGCTGCACCCTGACAGGACTCGCATCTCGGGGCAGCGATTGCAGCTTACGCTGAGCCTCCAGACGCTCTTGATCACTAGTAGCTGGATTACGAATACGGTCCTTGAGCTCGGCGCGTTTCTCGGCATACTTCTGCACCTTATGAATTCGCTTTAGCTCACGGTTGATCATGGATTTCTTCGCCATCAGTTACCTCAGTTCCTGAAAGGAAACTCGAAGGCGGCCAGCAATGCTCTACCTTCGTCGTCAGTCTTGGCGGTGGTGGTGATGGTGATATCCATCCCCCGCATGGCATCAATGCGATCATAGTCGACCTCAGGGAAAATGATCTGCTCCCTGACGCCCAGACTATAATTGCCACGTCCGTCGAAGGAACGGGAACTGAAACCCCGGAAATCCCGGATTCGTGGAATCGCCACACTCACCAAACGATCAAAAAACTCATACATCCGCTCCTGGCGCAGGGTGACTTTGCAGCCAACCGGCCAGCCCTCGCGGATCTTGAAACCGGCCACGGATTTCCGGGCCATAGTAACGATCGGTTTTTGGCCCGTGATCATGGTCAAATCGTTCACCGCATTGTCCATGATCTTACGATCACCCACGGCCTCGCCGACCCCCATATTGACAGTGATTTTCTCAAGTTTTGGCACAGCCATAGCATTACTGTAGCCGAACTGCTCCTGCAACTTGGGAACCACATTCTCCAGATAAATCTGCTTCAACCTAGCCATCGTTGATACCCTAAACGTCGACGACCTCGTTATTGGACTTGAAGTAGCGCACCTTGCGCCCATCTTCCAACACCCGGAAACCAACGCGGTCGCCTTTTTCAGTGGCAGGGTTGTAAAGCATGATGTTGGAGATATGGATTGGCGCCTCGCGCTCAATGATACCGCCCGATTCTCCACGATTCGGGTTCGGCTTAGTATGGCGCTTGACGAGATTTATGCCCTCGACCAGAACCCGATCATCATCGGCAAGTCGCAACACGGTACCTCGCCGACCCTTGTCTTTGCCGGCAATGACGATGACATCATCGCCTTTTTTGACTCTACGCATGATGAGGTTTCCTCCGTTAAGCTACAGTACTTCCGGTGCGAGGGAGATGATCTTCATAAACCTCTCACTACGCAGTTCCCGGGTAACCGGCCCAAAAATTCGGGTGCCGATGGGCTCCAGGCGATTATTCAACAGCACGGCTGCGTTACCATCAAAACGAATGAGAGAGCCGTCGCTACGACGCACACCTTTGCGGGTGCGAACCACAACGGCATTGTAGACCTCGCCTTTTTTCACCCGGCCTCGCGGAATGGCCTCCTTCACGCTGACCTTGATGATGTCGCCGATCTGCGCATATCGACGGTGAGAACCACCGAGAACCTTGATGCACATCAGACGGCGGGCACCACTGTTATCGGCAACGTTAAGAACTGTTTGCATCTGAATCATGGTTGTGATCCGTCAATTTGTTGTGAGAATCGCCGTCATTGCCGCCATTGGCTCGCTCGCAATCTGAAGGCTTGTCGGCAATCCTTATTCGGTAGCGGGGTTGATCACCCTGACCAAAGACCATGCCTTTGTTTTGGCAAGCGGCCGGCACTGTTTGATTATTACGGTGTCCCCCATGCGACACTCGTTGTTTTCATCATGTGCATGCAATTTGGTGGTCCGGCGAATGTATTTCCCGTAAATTGGATGCCGCACCAGACGCTCGACAGCAACGGTGATAGTTTTATCCATCTTGTTGCTGATCACCCGACCAGTCATGGTGTGCTCAACCTTATCCTTCTGCTCGGTCATTAACGGTTCTCCTGCTGTTCTTGAGCAGACCTCTGTTTTTCAGCCAGAACAGTGTTAATCCGGGCTATATCCCGACGCACCTGCTGGAACAAATGCGGCTTGCCCAACTGGCCGGTCGCCTTTTGCATGCGCAGATTGAACTGTTCCCGGAGCAATTCCAGACGTTCCTGGAGCAACTCTTGTACGCTTTTGTCTCGCAATTCACGGGTCTTCATGGTTTACATCACCGTCCGATTGACAAACACAGTTTTCACAGGCAGCTTCGCCGATGCCAATCGAAAAGCTTCACGAGCGGTCTGCTCAGGCACGCCTTCAATTTCGTAAAGCACTCGGCCAGGTTGAATCTTGGCCACCCAGTATTCGACGTTACCTTTACCTTTGCCCTGCCGAACCTCCAGGGGTTTCTGAGTAATTGGCACATCCGGGAAGATCCGAATCCAGATCTTTCCTCCCCGTTTAACATACCGGGTAATCGCTCGCCGAGCCGCTTCAATCTGGCGAGCGGTGATCCGACCGCGATCCACAGCCTTCAGGCCAAACTCGCCAAAGCTTACGCGATCCCCACTGGTTGCCACTCCGCGGTTGCGGCCCTTGTGTTGTTTGCGGAATTTGGTCCTCTTGGGCTGTAACATGGTTAAATCCTCAGTAACGGAAAAAAGAACTCCGCGAAGTGAAACGCGGAGCTCCCACGCGGAACTTCACGATTTTGAAGGTCAGGTGCTGGCAGCTTTCTCGGGTTTGGCGTCGCTGGAAAACTCCGTGCCGAATACTTCACCCTTGAAGACCCAGACCTTGATTCCAATAATCCCATAAGTAGTTTTGGCCTCGGCGAAGCCATAATCGATATAGGCACGCAGCGTATGCAGCGGCACGCGACCTTCCCGGTACCATTCGCTCCTGGCGATTTCCGCGCCATTCAAACGACCCGCGATGTTAATCTTGATACCCTGCGCACCAAGGCGCATGGCATTGGTCACAGAGCGCTTCATAGCACGCCGAAACATGATCCTTCTTTCCAGTTGCTGAGCAATGCTCTCGGCCACCAACTGGGCATCGAGTTCCGGTTTACGGATTTCCTCGATGTTGATCTGCACCGGGATGCCCATCATCGCCGAGACCGCTTTACGCAGGGACTCGATATCCTCACCCTTCTTTCCGATCACCACACCGGGGCGAGCAGTGTGGATGGTGATATGTGCGGTCCGTGCAGGGCGCTCGATCTGAATGCGACTGACCGAGGCGTGCGACAGCCGTTTCTTGAGAAATCCCCGCACCCGTAGGTCCGTCTCAAGGAAATCAGCAAAGTTCTTGGAATCCGCATACCATTTGGATGTCCAGTCAGACGCAATACCCAGACGGATACCAGTGGGATGTACTTTTTGACCCATGGTTTCTCTCCTACTGTTCTGCCACAGTAATGCCGACATGGCTGGTTCGCTTGAGAATGCGGTTGGCACGGCCTTTAGCTCGTGGCCTAATCCGCTTCAGCGCAGGTCCCTGATCCACCCAGATCGACATGACCCTGAGTTCATCGATATCGGCACCTTCGTTGTTTTCGGCATTGGCAATAGCCGACTCCAGTACACCCTTTACGATCTGAGCGGCCTTCTTATTGCTGAAGGTCAATAACTGAAGTGCCCGATCCACCGGCAACCCACGGATCTGATCGGCTATGAGGCGCACCTTCTGCGGAGAGATGCGGGCGTATTTCAAACGGGCGGCTGCCTGCATTGTTCTTCCCCTATCGTGACTTTTTGTCCGCAATATGACCCTTGAAGGTCCGGGTTGCGGCAAACTCACCCAGTTTATGGCCCACCATGTTTTCGGTGATCAACACCGGTACATGCTGGCGACCATTGTGAACAGCCAGAGTCAATCCGATCATATCGGGAATGATCATGGAACGGCGGGACCAAGTCTTGATGGGCCTTTTGCTATTTGCCGATACGGCTTGCTCCACCTTTTTTAGCAAATGATGGTCGACAAAAGGCCCCTTTTTGATTGAACGCGGCACGATATTAACCTCTACTTGGATTTGCGGCGGCGGATAATCATGGAGGCAGTGCGCTTGTTGGAGCGAGTTTTATGACCCTTGGTGGGTACGCCCCACGGAGTTACCGGGTGACGACCTCCTGAGGTACGCCCTTCGCCCCCGCCATGGGGATGATCCACCGGGTTCATGGCCACACCGCGTACCGTTGGCCGAATGCCCCGCCAGCGCTTGGCGCCCGCTTTACCGAGGGAACGGAGGTTATGCTCTCCATTACCCACCTCACCGATCGTGGCTTTGCATTCCACCAGCACACGACGCATTTCCCCGGAACGCATCCGGAGGGTTGCGTAACGTCCCTCGCGGGCCACAATCTGTGCCGAGGAGCCCGCGCTTCGCACCATCTGCGCACCTTTGCCAGGCCGCATTTCCACACAGTGAACAGTGCTACCGACAGGAATGTTGCGCAGCGGAATCGCATTTCCTACCTTGATAGGCGCTGCGGCGCCGGACATCACTGAGGCCCCCTGTTCGAGGTTGCGAGGCGCGATGATATAGCGACGCTCACCGTCGGCATACAGCAACAGGGCAAGGTGCGCGCTGCGATTGGGATCGTACTCCAGCCGCTCAACCCTGGCCGGCACATCATCCTTATCTCGCTTGAAATCCACCATACGATATTGTTGCTTATGACCGCCACCACGGTGGCGGACCGTGATCCGGCCCGCATTATTGCGTCCACCGGATTTGCTGTTCTTTGCAAGCAGTGGTTTATAGGGGCCGCCCTTATGTAAACCCGGGGTGCTCACCTTGACTGCGAATCGCCGTCCTGGAGACGTCGGTTTCTGTTTGGTAACTGCCATGATCTATTTCTCGCTCGATGAGTTCAGGTTCCGAATAGGCATCTATTCACCACCGCCGAGGAAATCGATTTCACTTCCCTCTTCCAGCGATACATAAGCCTTTTTCCAATCGGAACGTCGGCCCCGAATCATGCCGAAGCGCTTATTTTTGCCCTTGACATTGAGAACCTGTACAGATTTTACCTTGACATCGAAGAGCAATTCGACTGCACTCTTGATTTCCGGTTTAGTGGCATCCTTGAGCACTTTGAACGCCACCTGATTGTAACGATCATCTATGAACGCACTTTTCTCGGAAACATGAGGTGCGAGCAAAATTTTCATCAATCGTTCCTGGCTCATGACAGCCACTCCCCCACCTTCTCCAGTGCCGCCTGGGAAAACACCACCTTATCGGCACCGATCAGATCCACGGGATTCAGGCCGATCACATCAAGAACTTCGATATACGGTAAATTCCGGCTGGCCAGGTAAAGGTTCTGATCCATCTGGTCATTGACCACCAGAACCCGGCCGGTCAATCCAAGGCTGGTGAGCCATTTCACCATGACCCGGGTCCTGGGTTCCGACATACGGATGGTATCCACCACCAGAAGGCGGTCCTGACGTACCAGTTCGGACAGAATGCTACGCATCGCACCCCGGTACATCTTCTTATTGACCTTCTGGGAGTAATCCCGGGGCTTGGCGGCAAAGGTCACACCGCCACTGCGCCACAACGGGCTGCGGATAGTGCCAGCGCGAGCGCGACCGGTACCCTTTTGCCGCCACGGCTTGGCGCCACCCCCGCTTACTTCTGCACGAGATTTCTGCGCCCGGGTACCGGCACGACCACCCGCCATGTAGGCCACAACCACCTGGTGCACTAACGGCTCGTTAAAATCCACCGCAAATACCCGGTCGTCCGCCGATACGGTGGCTGCTTGACCGTCCTGTTGTTTCATTCGAAGATCCACAGCTGCCTCCTTAACGGCGTGCTTTCACAGCAGGCCGGATTATGACGTCACCGCCCCGGGATCCGGGTACCGCACCCTTGATCAAAAGCAGGTTGCGCGCCTCATCCACCCGTACAACCTCGAGGTTTTGGATGCAGCGACGCACCGCTCCCATGTGGCCTGCCATCTTCTTTCCCTTGAATACCCGGCCTGGCGTCTGGTTCTGGCCGATGGAGCCTGGAACCCGATGGGACAGAGAGTTACCGTGAGTGTTGCGCTGGCCACGGAAGTTATGCCGCTTGATGGTGCCGGCAAAACCTTTACCGATGGTAATTCCGGTAACATCGACCTTCTGTCCGACCTCGAACAGATCGACCCGCAACTCCCCACCAGTGGAGAGTTCTTCACCCTCACCGTCCTGGAGACGAAACTCCCATAGCTTGCGGCCCGGCTGCACATCGCACTTGGCGAAGTGGCCGGCCATGGGTTTAGTAAGCCGAGAAGCGCGCCGACTGCCGACGGTGACCTGTAATGCCCGGTAGCCGTCAATATCCTGCGATTTGATTTGGGTAATCCGGTTCGGCTCGACCTCGATCACCGTGACCGGAATAGAAACACCGTCCTCGGTAAAAACACGAGTCATGCCGGCCTTACGGCCAACTAATCCAATAGCCATTTTTACCTCGAATTATCTGTCACTGTGAGAGGAGGGGTGGCTTACCCCTCATCACAGCATGTACCGGCAGATTTGCGAAACAAAAACTGCGGGACTAATTCAGCTTGATCTGGACGTCGACCCCTGCCGCAAGGTCCAGTTTCATCAATGCGTCGACGGTCTTATCGGTAGGATCGACGATGTCCATCAAACGCTTATGAGTGCGAATCTCGTACTGATCCCGGGCATCCTTGTTGACATGCGGCGAGATCAGTACCGTGTAACGCTCGTTCTTGGTCGGCAGGGGAATGGGACCACGAACCTGTGCACCAGTTCGTTTGGCGGTCTCCACAATTTCCCTGGCGGATTGATCGATCAACCGATGATCAAACGCCTTGAGCCTGATACGAATCCTCTGATTAGCCATGCTTATTTAATCACCTTGGCGACGACACCGGCGCCGACCGTACGACCACCCTCGCGAATCGCAAAGCGCAGCCCCTCGTCCATCGCAATCGGCGCGATCAACTCCACCACCATCTTCACGTTGTCCCCGGGCATCACCATCTCCACACCCTCGGGCAACTCCACCGACCCCGTCACATCCGTCGTACGAAAGTAAAACTGCGGCCGATACCCCTTGAAAAACGGCGTGTGACGACCACCCTCTTCCTTCGACAGAACGTACACCTCCGCCTCGAACTGCGTATGCGGCGTGATCGTCCCTGGTTTGGCCAGCACCTGGCCACGCTCCACATCGTCTCGCTTCGTGCCGCGCAGCAACACACCCACGTTGTCGCCCGCCTGCCCCTCGTCCAGCAGCTTGCGGAACATCTCAACGCCCGTGCAGGTGGTCTTCGTCGTATCACGGATACCAACAATCGCCACTTCCTCACCGACCTTGACCTTGCCGCTCTCGATCCGCCCCGTCACCACCGTCCCTCGACCCGAGATCGAGAACACATCCTCGATCGGCATCAGAAACGGCCTGTCCAGCGCACGCTCCGGCTCCGGAATGTACCTGTCCATCTCCTCGACCAACTTCACAATCGACGGAATACCAATGGCCGAGCTGTCTCCCTCCAGCGCCTTCAGCGCCGAGCCCACCACGATCGGCGTGTCATCGCCCGGAAACTCGTAGGTGTCCAGAAGCTCGCGAACCTCCATCTCCACCAGGTCCAGAAGCTCCGAATCGTCCACCATGTCCGCCTTGTTCAGGTACACCACGATGTACGGCACTCCCACCTGACGCGCCAGCAAAATGTGCTCCCGCGTCTGCGGCATCGGTCCATCGGCCGCCGACACCACCAGAATCGCTCCGTCCATCTGCGCCGCACCCGTGATCATGTTCTTCACGTAGTCCGCGTGGCCCGGGCAGTCCACATGCGCGTAGTGACGCGCCGTCGACTCGTACTCCACATGCGCCGTGGCAATCGTGATCCCCCGCGCACGCTCTTCCGGCGCCGCGTCAATCTGATCGTATCCGCGTACCTCGCCGCCAAACTGCTCGGCCATCACCTTCGTCAGCGCCGCCGTCAGCGTCGTCTTACCATGGTCCACGTGACCAATCGTCCCCACGTTTACGTGCGGCTTCTTGCGCTCAAATTTCGCTTTGGACACGGTATCACCTCACCAAATATCGCCTGAATCTTAAGAATTTCTCTTGATGACCTCGTCCGCGATGTTCGCGGGCGCCTCGTTATACTTGGAGAACTCCATGGAGTAGGTAGCCCGCCCCTGGGTCGCCGAGCGCAAATCGGTGGCATAACCGAACATCTCTGCCAGCGGCACTTCGGCCCGGATAATCTTCCCGGTAGGGGAGTCATCCATACCCTGCACCAGACCACGCCGACGGTTGAGATCACCCATCACGTCACCCATGTATTCCTCGGGCGTGACCACCTCGACCTTCACGATGGGTTCCAACAGCACCGGACGCGCCTTGGCGGCGCCCTCCTTGAAGCCCATGGAGCCGGCGATCTTGAAGGCCATCTCGTTGGAATCCACCTCGTGGTAGGAGCCGTCGAACAGCGTGACCTTGACATCCACCATGGGAAAACCAGCAATCACGCCATTTTTCATCTGTTCCTGGATACCCTTGTCCACGGCTGGGATGTATTCCCGCGGCACTACACCACCAACGATCTGGTTGACGAACTCGTAACCGGTTCCCGATTCCTTGGGTTCGATCCGAAGCCACACATGACCGTACTGGCCTCGACCACCGGTCTGGCGAACGAACTTGCCTTCCTGCTCCACCTGCTGGCGAATGGTTTCCCGGTAAGCCACCTGGGGCGCGCCCACATTGGCCTCGACCTTGAACTCCCGCTTCAGGCGATCGACGATGATCTCCAAATGCAATTCGCCCATACCCGAGATGATGGTCTGCCCCGATTCCTCGTCAGTATGCACCCGGAAGGACGGATCCTCCTGAGCGAGTTTGCTGAGGGCGACACCCATCTTCTCCTGGTCGGCCTTGGTTTTCGGCTCCACCGCTACCGAGATCACCGGCTCGGGAAATTCCATCCGCTCCAGGGTGATCACATTGTTGGTATCGCAGAGCGTCTCGCCGGTGGTGACGTCTTTCAAGCCCACCGCAGCGGCGATATCGCCAGCCCGGACTTCCTTGAGCTCCTCCCGGCTGTTGGCGTGCATCTGCAGAATCCGACCAATACGTTCCTTCTTGGTCTTTATCGGGTTGTAAACACTGTCACCGGATTTGATCACACCTGAGTAGACCCGGAAGAAGGTCAGACTACCCACGAAGGGGTCGGTGGCGATTTTGAACGCCAGCGCCGCGAAGGGCTCATCGTCGGAGGAGTGACGAACCGCCTCGGTATCATGACCATCATCAAGGATACCGTGAATTGGCGGCACCTCGGTGGGTGCGGGCATCAACTCGATCACCGCATCCAGCAGTGCCTGCACGCCCTTGTTCTTGAAAGCCGAACCACAGAGCACAGGCACGATCTTGTTTTGCAGGGTCAACTGCCGCACACCGTGACGGATCTCTTCCTCGGAAAGACTCTCGCTCTCCAAGTACTTCTCCGTCAGTTCCTCGGAGGCATCAGCAGCGGCTTCCACCAGATTGGCATGCCATTCCTCACAAAGATCCGCCATCTCGGCGGGAATGTCCTTGTATTCAAAGTTCATGCCCTGAGTGGTGTCATCCCACCAGACGGACTTCATCTTGATGAGATCCACCACACCCTTGAAGTTTTCCTCGGCACCGATGGGTAGATGAATGGGCACCGGCCGGGCGCCCAAACGCTCCTTGATCTGTTTCACCACCCGCAGGTAATCGGCACCCGTGCGGTCCATCTTGTTGACGAACGCAAGGCGCGGCACCTTGTATTTATTGGCCTGCCGCCAGACCGTCTCGGACTGCGGCTCGACGCCACCCACCGAGCAGAACACCGCCACGGCACCATCCAGCACCCGCAACGAACGCTCCACCTCGATGGTGAAGTCCACGTGTCCGGGCGTGTCGATGATATTGATACGATGCTCGGGATACTGCTGGCCCATACCGCTCCAGAAACAGGTGGTTGCCGCTGAGGTAATGGTAATACCCCGCTCCTGCTCCTGGACCATCCAGTCCATCACCGCGGCACCATCATGCACCTCGCCCATCTTGTGGGAAACGCCGGTGTAAAACAGAATCCGCTCGGTGGTCGTCGTCTTGCCAGCATCGATATGGGCCATGATGCCGATATTGCGATACCGCTCGATCGGGGTTTTGCGCGCCACGGTTTACGTCCTCTTAACAGTTACCAACGATAATGCGCGAAGGCTTTGTTGGCATCGGCCATCCGGTGGGTATCCTCGCGTTTTTTCACCGCGGAACCCCGATTCTCGGCCGCATCCAACAACTCGCCCGCCAGTCGGCGCACCATGGATTTCTCGCTCCGGCGCCGGGAAGCCTCAATGATCCAGCGCATGGCGAGCGCGGTCCGGCGCACCGAACGGACCTCCACCGGCACCTGATAGGTAGCACCGCCCACACGGCGGGATTTGACCTCCACCACCGGGCGGACATTGTCCAGGGCCTGATCCAGCAACTCCATGGGATCGGCGCCCTTCTTGCGCTCGACCATGTCGTCCAGAGCGCCGTACATGATCTTCTCGGCGATGGACTTCTTACCACGCTCCATCACCATATTGATGAACTTTGCCAGCATCTCGCTGTTGTACTTGGGATCCGGCAAGATCGTCCGTTTGGGAACTTCTCTACGTCTTGGCATTGGCCTGCCCCGATCACATTCAGGTTATCAGTCTGGGGGTAGCAACGATCGAGCGATCTGGCGATCAACCCTTCGGTCGTTTGGCACCGTACTTGGAACGGCCCTGGCGGCGCTTCGCCACACCGGAAGTGTCGAGACTGCCGCGGATGGTATGATAGCGCACCCCGGGCAGATCCTTGACTCGCCCGCCCCGAATCAACACCACCGAGTGCTCCTGGAGATTGTGACCCTCGCCACCGATGTAACTGGTCACTTCCATGCCGTTGGTCAAACGCACCCGCGCTACTTTACGCAGTGCGGAGTTCGGCTTCTTGGGAGTTGTGGTATAAACCCGCGTACACACACCACGCCGTTGCGGACAGGCTTCCAGTGCCGGTACGTTGCTTTTCTCTTTTTGAGGGACACGCGGCTTACGCACCAACTGGTTGATCGTTGCCATGTCGATTCGTTACTCCAGAATAGCTTGAACGGTCACCGGAACACGGCGAACGTTTTGAAATTGCAACCCTGACAAAGACGCGGAAATATAGCGGTTTTCGCGGCTTTTGTCAAGCGAATAACAGATTACCGGTCCCGGCAATTCGCCGGAACCGGCAGACTGGTGGTTGTTCAGACGAATCCGGGCGTTGTTACGCTCAGTCGTCCGCTTCTACTTTGGTACCGGATTCCGACGAGTAGTTCTCGAACAGCGGCGCCGGCTCCAGAAGCCGTCGTTCCCGACGCTCCAGGTGATGGGCCAGCCCGGTACCCGCCGGGATCAACCGACCCACGATCACGTTCTCCTTGAGGCCGCGCAGATCGTCCCGCATCCCACGCACCGCCGCCTCGGTCAACACCCGGGTGGTTTCCTGGAAAGAGGCCGCCGAGATGAAGGACTCCGTGGCGAGCGAGGCCTTGGTGATGCCCAGCAGGATCGGCTGGTGAGTGGCGGGCACCCCCCCTCCCTCCTTGACCACCCGGTCGTTCTCCTCGAACAGCCGGGTCCGCTCCACCTGTTCGCCCTTGATGAAGCGGGAGTCACAGGGCTCGATGATCTCCGCCTTGCGCATCATCTGGCGGATGATGACCTCGATATGCTTATCGTTGATCTTCACCCCTTGCAGGCGGTAGACGTCCTGGATCTCCTTGACCAGATAGGCCGCCAGTTCGCGCACACCCAGCAACCGCAGGATATCGTGAGGGTTGGGCTCGCCGTCGGCAATCACCTCGCCCCGCACCACATGCTCGCCCTCAAACACCGTGACGTGACGCCATTTGGGGATCAGTTCCTCGTGCTGCTCGCCGTCCTTGCCGGCGATGATGATCCGCTGCTTACCCTTGGTGTCCTTACCGAAGGAGATGGTCCCGGAGATCTCCGCCAGGATGGCCGGCTCCTTGGGCTTACGGGCCTCGAACAGGTCGGCCACCCGCGGCAGACCACCGGTGATATCCCGGGTCTTACTGGACTCCTGGGGAATCCGGGCGATGATGTCGCCCACCTTCACCTCGTCGCCGTCGCCCAGATTGACGATGGCGCCGGTGGGTAGCGGATAGGCGGCGGGTAGATCGGTGCCGGCGATGCAAAGGTCACCACCGGACTCGTCCACCAGCTTCACCGTGGGCCGCTTGTCCTTGCCCATGGCGCCCCGCTGCTTGGGATCCATGATGACCAGGCTGGACAGACCGGTGATCTCGTCGGTGTGGCGCTGCACCGTGAGGTTCTCGTCGAAGTCGATGAACTGGATACGCCCCGCCACCTCGGTGACCACCGGGTGGGTGTGGGGATCCCAGTGGGCCACCATCTCGCCGGCCTCCACCGCCTCGCCCTCGTCGTGGGTGAGGATGGCGCCGTAGGGCACCTTGTAGCGCTCCCGCTCCCGGCCGAACTCGTCGATAACGGTGATCTCGCCGGAACGGGATACCGCCACCAGGTTGTTCTCCTTGTTGCGCACCGTCTTCATGTTGTGCAACTTCAGGTTGCCCTTGGACTTCACCTGAACGTTACTCACCGAAGCGGCCCGGGAGGCGGCACCACCGATATGGAAGGTACGCATGGTCAACTGAGTACCGGGTTCGCCGATACTCTGGGCCGCGATGACGCCCACCGCCTCGCCGATATTGGCCCGGTGGCCCCGGGCCAGATCTCGACCGTAGCAGGCCGCGCAAACACCGTGGCGGTTATCGCAGGTGATGGGCGAGCGCACCATCACCTGGTCGATGCTGAGTTCATCCAGCAAATCGACCTTTTCCTCGTCCAGCAGAGTGCCGGCGGTGATGGCCACATCGTCGCTACCCGGGGCCAGCACGTCCTCGATCAACACCCGACCCAGCACCCGCTCGCGCAGCGGTTCCACCACATCCCCCCCCTCGATGATGGGAGTCATCAGCAGACCCTCGCGGGTGCCGCAATCCACCTCCGTGACCACCAGATCCTGGGCCACGTCCACCAGTCGGCGGGTCAGGTAACCGGAGTTGGCGGTCTTCAGGGCGGTATCGGCCAGACCCTTCCGGGCACCGTGGGTGGAGATGAAGTACTGGAGGACATCCAGACCTTCCCGGAAGTTGGCGGTGATGGGCGTCTCGATGATGGAGCCGTCGGGCTTGGCCATCAGGCCGCGCATCCCGGCCAGCTGGCGGATCTGCGCCGCCGAGCCCCGGGCGCCGGAGTCGGCCATCATGAACACCGAGTTGAAGGAGGCCTGCTTCACCTCCTCACCCTCGCTGTCGCGCACCACCTCGGCGCCGAGCTTGTCCATCATGGCCTTGGCCACCTGATCGTTGGTACGCGACCAGATGTCCACCACCTTATTGTAGCGCTCGCCGTTGGTGACCAGACCGGACTTGTACTGCTCCTCGATCTCCTTCACCTCCTCCTCGGCGTGGGCGAGGATACCGCCCTTCTCCTCGGGGATCACCAGATCCTCGAAGCCGATGGAAGAACCGGAGCGCATGGCGTAGTAGAAACCGGTGTACATCAACTGGTCGGCGAAGATCACCGTTTCCTTCAGACCCACCCGCCGGTAGCAGGCGTTGATCAGGCGGGAGATGGTCTTCTTGTTGAGTACCTGATTGACCAGTTCGAACTCCAGCCCCTCGGGCAGGATCTCCGACAGGAGCGCCCGTCCCACGGTGGTATCCACCCGCTCGCGCACCATCTCCCGGGAGCCGTCCTCGTGGAACCGTGCCCGGGTCAGGCGCACCTGGATCCGGGCATGGAGTTCCGCCTCGCGGTTCTCGTAGGCCCGATGCACCTCGGCCACGTCGGCGAAGCGCATCTTCTCGCCCCGGGCTCCCACCCGCTCGCGGGTCATGTAGTAGAGACCCAGCACCACGTCCTGGGAGGGCACGATGATGGGATCGCCGTTGGCCGGCGAGAGGATATTGTTGGTGGACATCATCAGGGCCCGCGCTTCCAGTTGGGCCTCGATGGACAGCGGCACGTGTACCGCCATCTGGTCACCGTCGAAGTCGGCGTTGAAGGCGGTGCAGACCAGCGGGTGGAGCTGGATGGCCTTACCCTCAATGAGCACCGGCTCGAAGGCCTGGATGCCCAGCCGGTGCAGGGTGGGCGCCCGGTTCAGCAGCACCGGGTGCTCGCGGATCACCTCCTCCAGGATATCCCAGACCTCGGCGCTCTCGCGCTCCACCAGCTTCTTGGCGGCCTTGATGGTGGTGGCGATACCACGGCGGATCAACTTGCTGAAGATGAACGGCTTGAACAACTCCAGCGCCATCTTCTTGGGCAGACCGCACTGGTGCAACCTGAGGGTCGGACCCACCACGATCACCGAACGGCCGGAATAGTCCACCCGCTTGCCCAGCAGGTTCTGTCGGAAGCGACCCTGTTTGCCCTTGATCATGTCGGCCAGGGATTTCAGCGGGCGCTTGTTGGTGCCGGTGATGGCCCGGCCCCGGCGGCCGTTGTCCAGCAGGCTGTCCACCGCCTCCTGGAGCATGCGCTTCTCGTTGCGGACGATGATATCCGGGGCACTCAGTTCCAGCAGCCGCTTGAGGCGGTTGTTGCGGTTGATCACCCGGCGATACAGATCGTTCAGGTCCGAGGTGGCGAAACGGCCACCGTCCAGCGGCACCAGCGGGCGCAGATCCGGCGGCAACACCGGCAGCACCTTCATCACCATCCACTCCGGACGGTTGCCGGACTCCAGGAAGGATTCCACCAGCTTCAGACGCTTGGAGATGCGCTTCAACTTGGTCTCGGAGTTACAATCGGCCACCTCCTGGCGAAGCCTGACGGCCTCCTCCTTGAGATCCATGGATTGCAGCAACTCGAACACCGCCTCGGCGCCCATGCGGGCGTCGAAGTCGTCGCCGTATTGCTCGGTGGCCTCCAGAAAGGCCTCGTCGGACAGCAACCGGCACCGCTCCAGCGGCGTCATGCCGGGATCGATGACCACGAAGGATTCAAAATATAGAATCCGCTCGATATCCCGCAGGGTCATGTCCAGCAACAGGCCGATCCGCGAGGGCAGCGACTTCAGAAACCAGATATGCGCCACCGGACTGGCCAGTTCGATATGACCCATGCGCTCCCGGCGCACCTTGGCCAGGGTCACCTCCACACCGCACTTCTCGCAAACCACACCGCGGTGCTTGAGACGCTTGTACTTGCCGCAGAGACATTCGTAGTCCTTGATGGGACCGAAAATCTTGGCGCAGAACAGGCCGTCGCGCTCGGGCTTGAAGGTGCGATAGTTGATGGTTTCGGGTTTTTTGACCTCTCCATACGACCAGGAACGGATCATCTCCGGCGACGCCAGCTCAATGCGGATCGCATCGAAGTCGTCCAGGTTGTCGTGCTGTTTGAACAGGTTCAATAGATCTTTCATAACGTATCGCGACCGTTACCAATAGCTCTTGCTGCTCGCCGCCGACCGCAGTCGGCGACGCCGTGCACTACCATGTCGTTCACCTCGGAACGACGCCTCCCGCTTGCATCCCCCTCTGCTAGTCCTTCTCCAACTGGATGTTGATACCCAGGGAACGGATTTCCTTGACCAGGACGTTGAACGACTCCGGCATACCAGCCTCCATGCGGTGATCGCCATCGACGATGTTCTTGTAGACCTTGGTGCGGCCGTTCACGTCGTCAGATTTCACCGTCAGCATCTCCTGCAGGGTGTAGGAGGCGCCGTAGGCCTCCAACGCCCAGACCTCCATCTCACCGAAGCGCTGACCACCGAACTGCGCCTTACCGCCCAGGGGCTGCTGGGTCACCAGACTGTACGGTCCGGTGGAACGGGCATGCATCTTGTCGTCCACCAGATGGTTCAGCTTCAGCATGTACATATAACCCACGGTCACCGGCCGGTCGAACATCTCGCCGGTGCGCCCATCGTGCAGACGGGTCTGACCGCTGTCGGGGAGATCGGCCAGACTCAGCATACGGCGTAACTCCGCCTCGTCGGCGCCGTCGAACACGGGGGTGGCCATGGGGATACCGGTGCGCAGATTGCCGCAGAGGTTCAAAATCTCCTCGTCGCTGAACTGGTCCAGCTCCACCTGGGACTTCTCGACGCTGTTGTAAATCTGCTGGAGGAACTGGCGGAGTTCGGCCACCGCCGCCTTGGCCTGCAACATCTTACCGATCTTCAAGCCCAACCCCTTGGCCGCCCAGCCCAGGTGAGTCTCCAGCACCTGACCCACATTCATCCGCGACGGTACCCCCAGGGGATTCAACACGATGTCCACCGGCGTGCCATCCTCCAGATAGGGCATATCCTCCTCGGGCACGATCATGGACACCACACCCTTGTTACCGTGGCGACCGGCCATCTTGTCGCCGGGCTGGATGCGCCGCTTCACCGCCAGATAGACTTTGACCATCTTGAGCACACCGGGTGCCAGGTCATCGCCCTGCATGAGCTTGTCGCGCTTTTCCTCGAACTTGGCGTCGAAGTCCTTGCGCTGCTGCTCCAATTGATCAGCGATCAGTTCCAGCTGCTCGTTGGCCTCGTCATCGCGCAGACGGATCTCGAACCAGCGCTCCCGATCCAGCTTGTCCAGGTAGCTTTTGCTGATTTTACTGCCGGCGGAGAGCCCCTCGGGTCCACCCTCGGCCACCTTGTCCATCAGCATCCGCTCCACCCGCTGATAAAGATCCTCCTCCAGAATGCGCCGCTGATCGTTCAGATCCTTCCTGATACGGGTTAGCTCGGCGTGCTCAATCTGCTTGGCGCGGCTGTCCTTCTCCACCCCGTCGCGGGTGAACACCCGCACGTCGATGACCGTACCGTCCATGCCGGAGGGCACCCGTAGTGAGGTGTCTTTCACATCGGAGGCCTTCTCGCCGAAAATGGCCCGCAGGAGTTTTTCCTCGGGGGTGAGCTGGGTCTCGCCCTTGGGGGTCACCTTACCCACCAGGATGTCGCCGGATTTGACCTCTGCGCCGATATAGACGATACCGGCCTCGTCGAGCTTCGCCAGCGCACTCTCACCCACGTTGGGAATATCGGCGGTGATCTCCTCAGGCCCCAGCTTGGTATCCCGCGCCACGCAGGACAGCTCCTCGATGTGAATGGTGGTGAAACGGTCCTCCTTCACCACCTTCTCGGAGATCAGCACCGAGTCCTCGAAGTTGTAGCCGTTCCAGGGCATGAAAGCTACCAGCAGGTTCTGACCCAGGGCCAGTTCACCGAGATCGGTGGAAGGACCATCGGCCAGTACATCTTTCTGGGAGACCACGTCACCGGGTTTCACCAGCGGCCGCTGATTGATGCAGGTATTCTGGTTGGAGCGGGTGTATTTGGTGAGGTTATAGATATCCACCCCGGGCTCACCGGCCTCGGTCTCCTCGTCGTTGACCCGCACCACGATACGTCCGGCATCCACCGAGTCCACCACGCCGCCCCGCCGGGCCACCACGGTGACGCCGGAGTCGATGGCCACGGTGCGCTCGATACCGGTGCCCACCAGCGGCTTTTCGGCCCGCAGGGTGGGCACCGCCTGGCGCTGCATGTTGGAACCCATCAGCGCCCGGTTGGCGTCGTCATGCTCCAAAAACGGAATCAACGCTGCCGCCACCGAGACGATCTGCTTGGGCGAGATATCCATGTACTGGATGGTCTCGGGCAGAGACAGGGTGAACTCGTTCATGTGCCGGCTGGGCACCAGCTTGTCGATGAGGGTGCCATCCTCGGCCAACGTGGCGTTGGCCTGGGCGATGATATAGTTACCCTCCTCAATGGCCGATAGATAATCGATCTGATCGGTCACCTTGCCATCCACTACTTTACGGTACGGAGTCTCCAGGAAACCGTACTCGTTGGTACGGGCATACACCGCCAGGGAGTTGATCAGACCGATGTTCGGACCTTCCGGGGTCTCGATGGGACACACCCGGCCGTAGTGGGTGGGATGCACGTCTCGCACCTCGAAACCGGCCCGCTCCCGGGTCAGTCCTCCAGGACCCAGGGCCGACACCCGCCGCTTGTGGGTGACCTCGGACAGGGGATTGTTCTGGTCCATGAATTGGGACAGCTGGCTGGAACCGAAGAATTCCTTGATAGCCGCCGCCACCGGCTTGGCATTGATCAGATCCTGGGGCGTGAGATCGTCGGACTCGGCCATGCCGAGGCGCTCCTTCACCGCCCGCTCGACCCGCACCAGGCCCACCCGGAACACATTCTCGGCCATCTCGCCGACACACCGGATCCGGCGGTTACCCAGGTGGTCGATATCGTCCACCACCCCGTTGCCGTTCTTGATGTCGATCAGCACCTTCATGGCGTCGATAATGTCCTCGCGGGACAGCACGCCCGGCCCGGTGATCTCGTCACGGCCCACCCGGCGGTTGAACTTCATCCGTCCCACCGGAGATAGATCGTAGCGTTCCTCGGAGAAGAACAGGTTGTTGAAGAGGTTCTGCGCGGCCTCCTTGGTGGGCGGTTCGCCCGGGCGCATCATCCGGTAGATCTCCACCTGGGCTTCCAGCTCGCTGCGGGTGGTATCGACCCGCAGCGTCTGGGAGACGTAGGGACCACGATCCAGTTCGTTGATGAACAGGGTCCGGAACTCACGGATACCCGCATCGAAGATGTTTTCCAGAACCTCCAGGGTGAGCTCGTCGTTGGCGCCGGCCACCAGTTCACCGGTATCCGTGTTGACCACGTCGTGGGCCAGTACCTTGCCCAGCAGATAGTCCCGCTCCACCGGCAGGGTTTTCACATCGTTCTGCTGGAGTTCGCGGATATGCCGGGCGGTGATCCGCCGGCCCGCCTCCACCAGCACCCGATCGCCGATGACGATATCGAAGCTGGCGGTATCGCCCTTCAGGCGCTCCGGGATCAGATCCAGGGACAGTTGCGCCTGCTCCTCGAAGCGGAAGGTGTTGGATTCGAAGAACAGGCCGAGGATCTCCTCGGAATCGTAGCCCAGCGCCCGCAGCAACACCGTCACCGGAAGCTTTCGGCGCCGGTCGATCCGGGCAAACAGCAAATCCTTGGCATCGAACTCGAAATCCAGCCAGGAACCCCGGTAGGGAATCACCCGGGCGGAGAACAGCAGCTTGCCCGAGGAATGGGTCTTGCCCTTGTCGTGATCGAAGAACACCCCCGGCGAACGGTGCAACTGGGAAACGATCACCCGCTCGGTACCGTTGATGACAAAGGTTCCGTTTTCGGTCATCAGGGGCATTTCCCCCATGTAGACCTCGTTCTCCTTGATGTACTTGATGGACTGGGAGCCGGCCTCCGCATCCTTGTCGAGGATCACCAGACGCAGCTTGACACGCAGTGGTGCCGCATAGGTCAGACCCCGTAGCTGACATTCCCGGACGTCGAACACCGGATCACCCAGTCGGTAACTGACATACTCCAGGATGGCGTTACCGGAATAGCTGGTGATGGGGAACACCGAGCGGAAAGCGGCATGCAGACCGATTTCGCGCCGACCTTCCACGGGCGTCCCATCCTGGAGGAAATCCCGGTACGAATCGAGCTGGATCGCGAGCAGGTAAGGCACCGGTAGCACACTCGGACGCTTACCGAAGTCTTTACGAACGCGCTTCTTTTCAGTAAAGGTGTAAACCATCGGGATTCCTCAATAGCGGAGTTATACTGCGCGGGTCGCGCCGCCTGGTCCTGAATGCCCCTCCGCCGTCGGCCACCTTGCCCCCGGCGAAACTGGGACATGCCCTTTTCAGCAGAGAAAGGCCGGTAGCGCTGGCCACCAGCCAATCCAGGATTGGTCGGCACCAACCGCCGCACGGGCGATCGGTGCCGCAAGCTCGAGCAAGCTTATTTGATCTCGACAGTGGCACCCGACTCCTCGAGCTGCTTCTTGACGTTTTCCGCATCTTCCTTGGAAGCACCTTCCTTGACCGTGGAGGGCACACCCTCCACCATGTCCTTGGCTTCCTTCAGACCGAGGCCGGTGATGGCACGCACCACCTTGATCACGTTGACCTTCTTCTCACCGAAGCTGGTCATCACCACATCGAACTCGGTCTGCTCCTCGGCGGCCTCGGCCTCGGCGCCGCCAGCAGCGGCAGCGGGAGCGGCAGCCACTGCGGTGGCGGCGGATACACCGAACTGCTCTTCCATGGCCGAGATGAGATCGACGACCTCCATGACGGTCATGTTGGCGATAGTATCGAGAATTTCTTCTTTGGATACGGCCATTAACTTAACTCTCCTGTGGAATACCAAAAAACCCGTAGTGCCGATGATGCATCAGCTGCCTTCGCCCGCCTTCTGCATCCGCACCGCTTCGATCGTGCGCACCAGCTTGCCCGGAACCTCGTTGAGGGTGCGGGCGAACTTGTCGAGGGGCGCTCGCATGCATGCCATCAACAGACTGACCGCCTCTTCCTTGGTCGGCATGGAGGACAGCCGATCCAGTTCGTTGGCGGGTAGCAGCTTTCTGCCGATGGAGAGGGATTTGACGACCAGTTTGTCGTTTTCCCTGACCTTGAGAAAATCCTTGAACACTCGTGCCGCCGCGCCAGGATCGTCCTGGGAGAAGGCGAGCATCAACGGGCCGACCAACACTTCCTGCATACACTCGAAGTCGGTTCCAGTCACAGCGCGTTTCGCCAGGGTGTTTTTCACCACCCGTAGATAGACGTTCTGCTTCCGGGCCATGGCCCGCAACGTGGTCATCTGCGCCACGCTGAGGCCGCGGTATTCCGCCGCGATTGCGGAGTGAGCATTGGCAGCCACCTCGTTGACCTCGGCCACGACGGCCTGTTTTTCAGTCAAACTGAGACTCATGCGCTAACCTCCGGGGATGTCCGATCATCGTCGAAGCTCCCCTCACCGACGAGAACAATGACCAGATGGTCGATAGACGGCTGCCTTACAACTCGACAAAACAACCGTCTGCGCAGGCTGGCGATCACCCTCTAGGGGAAACATGACCACCGATTAAGTCCGCAAGAACGCCTGCGGTCTGGGACGAAGCCGGGCCGATGGATCGGCCCGGACCAACGTTACTGCTTACTGCAAAGAATTACTCAGATCGTCGACTGATCGACGCTCAGGCCGGGTCCCATGGTGGTGGAGACCGTCACCTTTCTGATGTAGATACCCTTGGACGTGGAGGGCTTGAGTTTCTGCAGGTCCGCCAGCAGGGTATGGAGGTTCTCCCGCAAATGCTCGGATTGAAAATCCACCCTGCCCAGAGTGCAATGGATGATTCCCACCTTGTCGGTCCGGTAGCGCACCTGACCGGCCTTGGCGTTCTGTACCGCTCCGGTGACGTCCGGGGTCACGGTACCTACCTTGGGGTTCGGCATCAGCCCCCGGGGTCCGAGAATACGGCCCAGTTGACCGACGATACGCATGGCATCGGGGGTGGCGATCACCACATCGAAATCCAGTTGGCCGGCCTTCACGGTCTCGGCCAGATCCTCGAAGCCCACCACGTCGGCACCGGCTTCCCGGGCGGCGTCGGCATTGGCGCCCTGGGCAAACACCGCCACCCGGACACTCTTGCCGGTACCATGGGGCAGTACCGTGGAACCTCGCACCACCTGATCGGATTTGCGGGGGTCTACCCCCAGATTGATGGCGGCATCCACCGATTCCACGAATTTGGCCGAGGCCACCTCCCGCAACAGCGCAAATGCCTCGTCGGCGGGATAGGCCCTGGCGCCGTCCACCTTCTCGCGGATGGCCTGCATACGCTTACTCAGCTTCGCCATCTCACAACCCCTCCACGTTCAGACCCATGGAGCGGGCGCTGCCGGCAATGGTGCGCACCGCGGCGTCCAGATCGGCGGCGGTCAGATCAGGCTCTTTCTGCCTGGCGATCTCTTCCAGTTGCTCCCGGGTCACCGTGCCGACTTTCTGGCTGTGGGGTGTAGGGCTACCCTTGGCCAGGCCCAGGGCTTTTCTCAGCAATACCGCGGCCGGCGGGGTCTTGAGAATAAAGGTGAAGCTGCGATCACTGTAGACCGTGATCACCACCGGGGTGGGCAGACCCGGCTCCATTTGCTGGGTCTGGGCATTGAATGCCTTGCAAAACTCCATGATGTTCACGCCGTGCTGACCCAAAGCGGGTCCCACCGGCGGACTGGGATTGGCCTTACCCGCCGCCACCTGCAAACGGACGTAGGCCGTTACCTTCTTCGCCATGACTGATTCTCCTGGAAAATGGGTACAAGCGCCTCGCGGCTCCCCGCCATCAGGCTTTTTCCACCTGACTGAATTCGAGTTCCACGGGCGTGGAACGGCCAAAGATCAACACCGCCACCCGCAGGCGACTTTTCTCGTAGTTGACCTCTTCCACCACCCCGTTGAAATCGTTAAACGGACCGTCGGTGACCCGCACCACCTCACCCGGCTCATACAGCACCTTGGGACGGGGTCGGTCGACGCCCTCCTGGATACGCTGCATGATGGCCTCGGCCTCGCGCTCGGAAATGGGCGCCGGCTTGTCGCTGGAGCCACCGATGAAGCCCAGCACCTTGGGTACACTACGCACCAGATGCCAGCTCTCCTCGTCCAGTTCCATCTGTACCAGCACATAACCCGGGAAGAACTTTCGCTCGCTCCGGCGCTTCTGGCCGTCGCGCATCTCAATGACTTCCTCGGTGGGCACCAGAATCTGGCCGAATTTTTCACCGGCATTGGCGCGTTTGATTCGCTCTTCCAGGGAGCGCTTCACGTGGTGTTCGAAACCGGAGTAGGCCTGGACCACATACCACCGCATGGACATGACAACTCCTAACCGGTCAGCAGGCGCACGATCCAGAGCAGGAACATATCCAGCAACCAGAGAAAGATCCCCATCAGGATCACCATGATGACTACTGCAAGACTGGTCTGTATGGTCTCGGCTCGGGTCGGCCAGACCACCTTGCGCAATTCGGCCCGGGACTCACGGAAAAAACCGATCAGGTTGTGACCCTGTTCGGTCTGCAACGCGATGACCACGGCCACACCGGCAGCGATCAACAGGCCGAGAACCCGCACCACCACCAGATAATCCGCGAAGTAGTAGAAAGCGAGCACACCGATCAGCAACACCAGGGCTGCCGAGGCCAGTTTGAAAGTATCGTATCTCGAGTCTTGGATCAGCGATTTGAACGCCATGTAAACAATCCCGCGCCCCCCTTGGACAGGAGGTCGACGTTGATTCAGCTGAATTAGAAAATGCCAAAAAAATGGCAGGCCAGGAGGGACTTGAACCCCCAACCTGCGGTTTTGGAGACCGCTGCTCTGCCAATTGAGCTACTGGCCTGTAATCTTGACTATCGGTACCGATGGCTGGATGGCGTGAAGGGATAACCTTACGTTCACACTATACCAGCTTATACACGGTTATTTAATCACCTTGGCGACGACACCGGCGCCGACCGTACGACCACCCTCGCGAATCGCAAAGCGCAGCCCCTCGTCCATCGCAATCGGCGCGATCAACTCCACCACCATCTTCACGTTGTCCCCGGGCATCACCATCTCCACACCCTCGGGCAACTCCACCGACCCCGTCACATCCGTCGTACGAAAGTAAAACTGCGGCCGATACCCCTTGAAAAACGGCGTGTGACGACCACCCTCTTCCTTCGACAGAACGTACACCTCCGCCTCGAACTGCGTATGCGGCGTGATCGTCCCTGGTTTGGCCAGCACCTGGCCACGCTCCACATCGTCTCGCTTCGTGCCGCGCAGCAACACACCCACGTTGTCGCCCGCCTGCCCCTCGTCCAGCAGCTTGCGGAACATCTCAACGCCCGTGCAGGTGGTCTTCGTCGTATCACGGATACCAACAATCGCCACTTCCTCACCGACCTTGACCTTGCCGCTCTCGATCCGCCCCGTCACCACCGTCCCTCGACCCGAGATCGAGAACACATCCTCGATCGGCATCAGAAACGGCCTGTCCAGCGCACGCTCCGGCTCCGGAATGTACCTGTCCATCTCCTCGACCAACTTCACAATCGACGGAATACCAATGGCCGAGCTGTCTCCCTCCAGCGCCTTCAGCGCCGAGCCCACCACGATCGGCGTGTCATCGCCCGGAAACTCGTAGGTGTCCAGAAGCTCGCGAACCTCCATCTCCACCAGGTCCAGAAGCTCCGAATCGTCCACCATGTCCGCCTTGTTCAGGTACACCACGATGTACGGCACTCCCACCTGACGCGCCAGCAAAATGTGCTCCCGCGTCTGCGGCATCGGTCCATCGGCCGCCGACACCACCAGAATCGCTCCGTCCATCTGCGCCGCACCCGTGATCATGTTCTTCACGTAGTCCGCGTGGCCCGGGCAGTCCACATGCGCGTAGTGACGCGCCGTCGACTCGTACTCCACATGCGCCGTGGCAATCGTGATCCCCCGCGCACGCTCTTCCGGCGCCGCGTCAATCTGATCGTATCCGCGTACCTCGCCGCCAAACTGCTCGGCCATCACCTTCGTCAGCGCCGCCGTCAGCGTCGTCTTACCATGGTCCACGTGACCAATCGTCCCCACGTTTACGTGCGGCTTCTTGCGCTCAAATTTCGCTTTGGACATTCTTCGGAGAACCTCTTAAGGGGCGTGCAGCGCCTGGAGCTGTGCACCTCAGCCAGACCGAAAGTGATGGAGCCCATAACCGGATTTGAACCGGTGACCTCTTCCTTACCAAGGAAGTGCTCTACCGACTGAGCTATATGGGCATGGCATAAAGTTTTGGAGCGGGTGATGGGAATCGAACCCACACCATCAGCTTGGAAGGCTGAGGTTCTACCATTGAACTACACCCGCATAGACCACTACCATTATACCCATGGCAGCAATCACAGAAATACCGTTCTTTGGTGGAGGGGGGAGGATTCGAACCTCCGAAGCTCTCGCAGCAGATTTACAGTCTGCCCCCTTTGACCGCTCGGGAACCCCTCCAACCGAATTGAGCTAACTATTATGTTCGACCGATTTGATTTCTGTCAAACAGAAATTTTCATCACTCCGCTATCGACGCGCCCGTATGCGATCCAATCACCGCACCTCAAGGCCCGGGACCACCGGCCATGAGTGTGGATCTCAGCCATCTCCAGAATCTGGACGGCTTCATGGGAGCGGCGCTGGTGGACAGTGATACCGGGCGCATCATCGCCCAGGCGGGCCAGGCCAATTTCGATCTCGATGCCGCTGCCATGGGCAATGCCGAGGTGATCAAAGTCAAACGCCAGGCCATGCTGCGGATGGGCATGGAGGAGGTGATCGAGGATATTCTGATCACCCTCACCCACCAGTATCATCTGATTCGCACCCTGGACTTCGATCCCTCCCTGTTCGTTTATCTGGTACTGGAC
>JGI12109J20283_12008942_pt1 | contig 47897 bp, 36 predicted proteins | sample ElkSlonscriptome_12_FD_20283 | JGI IMG/M metagenome (IMG submission 20283)
ATGATTTCTTCCGCCCTGCCGGAGGCGATAGCTCGTTCTCGGGGAGTGACCGTGTATGTTGTCTTATTTGAACGGTATTGGGTCATGGGGCTACGGCCCCGGGGCAGGCGTCCCGGCTTCAGCCGGTGTGTGGCCGGAACCGGCTGAAGCCGGGACGCCTGGGGCGCTGTCCGGTGTATCCGGGCAATCCGCATGACGTATGATCGACGCGAACCACCGTTTCAGACAGGCTCTCAGTTTTCGGTTCTCAGTTTTCGGTTCTCAGTTTTCAGTTTTCAGTTTTCAGTTTTCAGTTTTCAGTTCTCGGTTCTCAGTTCTCGGTTCTTCATCCTCCTATGCAAATTCACATCCACAACCTTACCAAAACTTTTGGCCCGCTGCGGGCGAATGATGCGATCAGCCTGGAGTTTGCCGCCGGGCAGATCCATGGCGTGCTCGGTGAAAACGGCGCGGGCAAGAGCACGCTAATGAAGCTGCTGTCGGGCTTTTTGCGCCGCGACGCCGGGGAGGTGCGGCTGGATGGCCGGCCTGTCCGGCTGGCGAGCCCCGCCGAGGCGCTGCGCGCCGGGGTAGGCATGATCCATCAAGATCCGCTCGATGTGCCCGCCTTCACCGCCCTCGAAAATTTCTACTGCGCCAGCCCCCGCGCCGCAATGCCCAGTCTCTCGGCAGCGCGGCGTATGTTATCTGAACTGGCCGAGCGCCTGGAGTTCACGGTCGCCCCGGACAGCCCGGTGTCCGGTCTGACCATGGGGCAGCGCCAGCAACTGGAGATTATGCGGCTGCTGGCCTGTGGCGCGCGCGTGCTGATCCTGGATGAGCCAACCACCGGCATTACCGCAGCGCAGGCGGTGGCGCTGTTCGCGGCGTTGCGTCGCCTGGCGGCTGAGGGCAAGACCGTGCTGTTTGTCTCGCACAAGCTGGACGAGGTGGCCGCGCTCTGCCAGACGGTCAGCGTGTTGCGTGCCGGGCGGGTGGTGGGGACGCAGATGCCCGTTCCGCAGCCGCATGAGCGCCTGCTGACGATGATGTTTGGGCAGGCGCAGCCAGAACCGGATGCCGGGGCTGTGTCGACCACGCCAGTGGAGCAAACGCCCGTACCGGCGGAACAGCCGCCGGTCTGGCAGTTGGCGGACATCACGTTGCGCCAGGGCGCGCTGACCCTATCCAACCTCACGCTGGAGATCCGCGCCGGAACGGTGCTGGGCCTGGCCGGGTTGGAGGGTAGCGGTCAGCAACTACTGCTGCGACTGCTGGCCGGGCAGTTGCGCCCGCCGGTCGGGCAACTGCGGCTCAATGGTGTGGATATGACCGGCGCGTCCATGCCGGCAATGCGCGAAGCGGGAGTGCATTTCCTGCCCGCCGACCGGCTGGCGGAGGGGCTGGTGGGCGCGTTCTCGCTGACTGATCACGCCGCCCTGCTCAACCGTTCGCGCTTCCTGCTGGATCGGCGCACGGCGGTGGCCGAGGCGCGTACCGCCATCGCCGACTATGACATCCGCGCCACGCCGGACACCCCGATCGAAGCACTCTCCGGGGGCAATCAGCAGCGCGCGCTGCTGGCGCTGCTGCCGGAGTGGTGCGCCGGTCTGCTGATGGAGCAGCCCACCCGCGGGCTGGATGTCACCTCGGCCCACGCTGTCTGGCAGCGCCTGCTGGCCCGCCGCAATGCCGGTACCGCGCTGGTGTTTGCCTCGGCGGAACTGGACGAACTACTGGAGTATAGCGACTATATCATCGTCTTCTTTGCCGGTCGGGTTTCACGGCCGCTGGCACGCAGCGAGCTGAACGAGACGCGGCTGGCAGAACTGATCGGGGGGATAGGATTTGAGAATGCCAGGTCAAGCAGAACAGACGCAGCATAACGAAGCGCAGTTGGAACGCCAGGCGTGGGGGACTGAAGACCGGATGGCAGAGTCAGCCGGCCCTGGTGCCGCACGTCTGCGCGGGCTCAAGTCCGGAGTCTTGACGGCCCTGGTCGCCCTGGCGGGCGCGTTTTTGTTTACCACACTGGTCCTGCTGGTGACGGATGTCTCCCCGCTGGCGGCGTTTCAGTTGATCCTGTTTGATGCGTTCAGCACGCCGATCAAGCGGGCCGATATGATCATGCTGGCGGCCCCGCTGCTGCTCTGCGCCGCCGGGCTGACGTTGACCTTCTCCGTGGGGTTGTACAACCTGGGGATCGAGGGGCAGATTGTGCTGGGCGCAGTCTTTGCCATGATCCCGCTGCGGCTGCTGCCCGACCTGTCACCGCTGCTGCTCTGGTTCCTGGCGTTTGGCGCGGGGGCATTGGGCGGGGCGCTCTGGGCGTTGATTGCGGCGCTGCTCAAGTTGTATGGTCAGGTGAGCGAGATCTTCGCCGGGTTGGGGCTGAATTTCCTGGCAACCGGGATTGCGCTCTACCTGGTGTTTGGCCCCTGGAAGCGTCCCGGCGTGGCCTCGATGTCCGGGACCGAGCCGCTGCCGGAGGCGCTCTGGCTGCCCACGCTGGAGGGGTTGCGTCTGGCTCCGGCGGCCCCGATCATTGCGCTGCTGGCGCTGCTGCTGGTCTGGATCGTGCTGGATCATAGCCGCTGGGGGCTCTCGGTGCGCGCGACCGGACTGAACCCGGCGGCGGCGACCCGCCTGGGGGTACCTGCCGGTCGGCGTCTGATGGAGGCGCTGTGCGGGTGCGGTGCGCTGGCGGGCATCGTGGGCGCGCTACAGGTGCTGGCGGTATTTCACTCGCTGGTGCCCAATATCTCCAGTGGTCTCGGGTTGCTGGCGCTGCTGATTGTGTTGCTGGTGCAGTGGCGACCCGCCTGGGTGCTGCCGGTCGTGCTGATCTTTGCGATCTTCAGCCGGGGCAGCTTTAGCCTGCCGCTCCGCTTGAGCATCGACAGCAGCATCAGCGGGGTGCTCCAGGGCGCGCTGGTGCTCTTCGCGCTCCTCGCCCGCGGCCTGCTCCGCCGGTAGGCGCGTGAAGGGGTGATGGGGTGAAGGGGTGATGTTTTTACCACGAAGCACACGAAGTAGATAAGGATCTGTGACTCACGGGAGTCCCGGCTTTAGCCGGTGGATGCCTGCCGGGGCCGTGACCGCCTGGAGTTGCGGCATGGGCCAGTGTACTGCCGGTTCCATCCGTGGTTCACCGAATATTTGGCTTCACCGAGATGTGAGCCTGGACCGGCTGAAACCGGGATTCCAACATCGGGGCCGTACTGTAATCAGTTCCCTACTGCTACGCGCCATATTCGGGCTATTTTTAAAAACATATTTGTTCCTTCGTGATCTTCGTGGTCTTCGTGGTTTGTATTTTCCATCGGTTCATCGGTTGTAGGAAAGCATACATATGGAGCGATCGCAACTAATCATTGACCTGGCGGCAATCCTGGCGGCGGGAGCGCCGTTGATCTTCGCCACCATGGGCGAGACCATTAGCGAGCGGGCGGGGGTAGTTAACCTCTCGCTGGACGGTACCATGCTGCTGGCGGCAATGGTCGGGTTTGCGGCCGGGCTGCACAGCGGCAGCGTGATTGTGGGATTTATTGCCGCCGCGCTGGTCGGCATGCTGGTGGCGCTGCTGCTCTGCTTCCTCAGCCTCTCGCTGAACCAGTCGCAACTGGCGGTCGGCTTTGTGCTGGCGCTGCTCTGCACTGATCTCTCGTCGTTTCTGGGTGCGCCCTACGTGCGCGTGCCGGGGGAGGCGGTTGCGGCCATGCCCATCCCCTTTCTCGCCGATCTGCCGCTGGTCGGGCCGCTGCTGTTTGACCACGACCCGGTGATCTATGCCGGCTTCCTGCTGGTCCCGGCGGTCTGGTGGTTGCTCTTTCACACCCGCGCCGGGTTGGTGCTGCGCGCGCTGGGGGAACGCCCGGCGTCGGTCTTTGCGCGGGGCGTGAATGTCACCGCGCTGCGCTACGGCTATGTGCTACTGGGGGGTGCGCTGGTGGGTATCGCCGGGGCGGCCTACTCGCTCGATCTCAAGCAGGGCTGGAGCTACCGGCATATCTTTGGCCTGGGCTGGATCTCGCTGGCGATTGTGATCTTTGGGGGCTGGCGACCCTGGCGGGTGGCGCTGGGCTGTTACCTCTTCGGGGCGCTGCAACTGCTTGCCAGCCGCTCGCAGAGCACGCTGGAGCAACTGCCGACGCAGATTTTTCAGGTGACACCCTTCGCGGTGATGATCTTCGTCCTGGTGCTGGTGAATACCAGCAGCAATCCGGCCGTGACGCGCTGGGTGGCCCGCCGGCCGGATGCGCTACGCCGGCCGTTGCAGTGGCTGATTACGCGCCTGGCTACGCCCGCGCCGGCAGCATTGGGCAAGCCGTTTGAGCGACCATAGCTCCAGGGCTACGTCAGGATCGCCGCCAGGGCTGCATCAAGATCATTCAGGTCGGGCAGGGTTGCATCGGGCTGGTGGGCCGCCAGTTCGTCGCAGGTGTAGGGGCCGGTGGCGACGGCGACCGTGCGGGTGCCGTTGAGTTTGCCGCAGCGGATGTCATGCGGCGTATCACCCACCACGATGATATCCTGTCCAGTGAAGGGACGCCCATAGTGTTCGGCGGCGCGCTCGGCCGCGATGGGCACCAGTAGCGCGCGCTCGTGATGATCATTGCCATACGCGCCGACTTCCAGATGCATAAAGGGCAGCAGCCCCAGCCAGTCGAGTTTGAGCCGCGCAATCGGGGCCACATTGCCCGTCAGCGGAGCCTGGATTGCGTGGGCTTGCAGGTGTTCCAGGAGCGTCGTTGTTCCCGGAAATGTCCCACCGGCAGCGATGACATCAAACTGCCGCTGCGCAAACGCCTCCACATAGACCGTAATGAAGGTCTGGAGTTGTTCAAACACCGCCGTGGGCGTCAGATCGGGAAACGTTTCCTGAATAATCTGGCGGTCGGTTTTCCCCGAGTAAAATGCTCGTTCGCGCCGGGACAACGGGCCAAAGACCTGCGCCATGGCCTTGCGCATGGTTTCACCGGCAATCCCGCCCGTGTGAATGAGCGTTCCATCGACATCCCAGAGAATAAGTTTATGCATAGATCCGGCGCTCGTGCTGCTATGGTGTAATGCCCATCACGCGCTCGACCTTGCCGTTGCAGTGGCGGCGCACCGTGTCCAGCAGATCGTCCAGATCAATCGGCTTGGACAGATAGTCGTTGAAGCCGGCTTCCTGGGAACGGGAACGCTCCTCCTCGCCCAGTCCGCTCATCGCAATCGCGGGACAGCACGCATATCCGGGCAGTTCGCGTAGACTATCCAGCAGTTCCGCCCCATCCGCATCCGGCAGCATCAGATCGAGCAGCATCAGATGGCAGTGCTGGTCGTGGGCCAGATTCAGGGCCATCTGCCCATCGTTAGCGACAACAACTTCGTAGCCCTGACTGCTCAGAAAATGACAGAGTACCTGTTCCATCAACGGATTATCTTCCACAAGCAGTATCTGCATTAAAATTCCTTTCATTGAGTCCGGGAGACACCATCTCCACGGTTACGCTCCCAGCAGGAGTAGGGCCGGACAGCCGATGGACCGGGAGCGACTGCAACAGCGCAGCATGACACTCCCGGTTGCCTTGCGCATTGGCAACCAGACTGATGAGGGGAGCGAGTTTGGTTCGTGGGAAAAGTTGACTGGCGACTGGTCCGGTGAGCGGGGCGGGAGCCGTCAAAGCCGAGGTGAACACTCCGCATACTACTCGGCGGTACGCTATCGGGTTGCGCCCGGCGTAGCGCCGTCGTCACCGGTTCACTCGGTCCAGGTGCAACCGCAACAGTGCGACATGTTGTACAGAGCAGCCAACTGCTAGATTGAACCGGACCGGTGGGTAGACCCACAGCGACCTCCCGTTTTCCGACTAGGTAAGATGTTTGCGCATATACACCCACTCGCGCTGCCCAAAGATCAGCCGGGTCAGCCACGAGCGCCGCACATACATATCGCGGAACCCCAGGCGGCGGTAGAGGGTGCGCGCCCCCGTATTTGCGCCGCTCACATAGAGCCCCAGGTAGTGTTTATGCCGTGACTGCGCTTCCTGTTCGGCGCGGGCCAGCATAGCGCCGGCAATGCCCTGTCGCCGGTAGTCATTCAGCACCGCCACATCGGTAATAAACCCTTCGCCCCGACCAATGCGATGGTCCAGCAGCGATAACGCAAACATTGAACGAATAGCGCCCCACACCCCCAGCACCTGCTGAAATGCCAGCTCCGCGGCTCCGCTGTTGTCGATTCCCATCTCCCAGGTACGCAGCGTCGTCGTACCAACGATCCGACCGTCCAACTCGGCCACAAACATTCCCCGCAGTGCCTGCATCCCCTGCCGTCGCCAGGACGCTTCCAGGGCCGCCGCGCCACGGGTCATCCCATTTGCGCCAAAGGCACCGCCGAACTTATCGGCGAATGCTTCGCAGTGCAGGGTCAAGATATCGGTAATATCCTCCAGGTTTGCCAGGCGAATAGAAAGCCCTGTCGGCGCCCGCGCCGCTGGAGAGGAAGGGATTGTGGTGCTCACAACGGAAACATATCTCTTCAAACAGCCATCTGATTCCGAATGACCTGCGCTGGTCTTTGAGCGATCATGGCGCTACGACTCCTGGGTGGTTAGCTCGGCGACGCGCCGATCCAATCGGGTCGAAATATCCCGATACATATCGCCGCGCATCTGCGCCGCCTGCAGCCGCCGCCGCAGATCCATGATCCATACAACTGCGCTGATGAGCAACAGGGTTAGCAGCACAACAACTCTGTTCATTGGATCCTCTCCGGTGAGTTACACCTTTATTTGTCTGCGCATTCTAGCGCAGACAGCGTAATCCTTCAAGTGGCACACATTACACGGTGAGCATGCAAACCGGGCGTTTCACCAGACGGGAGTCAGATTCGCCTGCGGCAGCATGGTGCGGGTTTCTTCCGCCCTGCCGGAGGCGCTATCCCCTGCCAGACGCAGGATCGCCTGATGCACGTCAGCATTGGCAGTTGCGGGGTTTTCGCTCATTGCGTGCTGTTCGTGATCCGGACTCCCACCGCGTACGTCCTGGCAAGTGAGTGCCGTCACCCGTCCGTGCCGGCCGGCAGTTCGCGCCGGCGCCAGGCATGGTAGAGCACGATACTCCCGGCCACCGCCGCGTTCAGCGAGGCAATCGCCCCGCGCATCGGCAGACGCACCAGGAAGTCACAACGCTCGCGCGTGAGGCGCGCCAGCCCCGGCCCCTCGGCCCCGACCACCAGTGCCAGCGGCAGCACCAGGTCGGCCTGATCATACACGGTGGCGCGGGAATCATCCTCAACGCCAACCACCCAGACCCCGGCCTCCTTGATCCGGGCAATTGTCTGTGCCAGGTTGCTGACCATCACGATTGAGAGATGCTCCGTCGCCCCACTGCTGGCGTTAACTACCGCCGGTGTTACGCCGACCGCACGCCGCCCGGGCAGCACCACCCCATGCACGCCGACTACTTCCGCTGTGCGGAGCAGCGTGCCCAGGTTCTGGGGATCTTGAATATGGTCAAGCAGGAGCAGGAGCGCCGGTTCGCCGCGTTCAGTCGCCAGAGCCAGGCAGTCGTCAAGTTCGGCGTAGGGGTAGTCGTTGGCCTCCAGCAGCACTCCCTGGTGATTCACGCCCCGCAGACGTTTATCAAGCAGATGCCGCTCGGTTGGCTCAACCGGCACGCGCGCCTGCCGGGCCAGTGTGGTCATGTCGTCGAGAATATCGCCCTTCTGGGGCGTTGCGGCAATCAGCAGACGTTTACACCTGCGCCGCCGCGCGCGCAAGGCTTCGCGTACCGCATTGCGTCCATACAGCAGTTCGGTCATACCACCATTATAACGTAGGGGCGCAAGCTGGTGCGCCGGAAAAACCCAGTGGCACACCAGCTTGTGCCCCTACGCCCAATACGTTTCAACTAACCGGAGTTACGTGGTCACGAACCCGGAAGGGCATGTCGCCTCCGGCAGGGCGGAAGTAGACAGTTCTTTTGCATAAAAAAATTCACGTTGTGAATTTTTTTGTGCAAAAGAAAAAAGCGTACCATGCTGCCGCAGGCGAATCGAGCCAGTACCGGGTGCAAATGCCCAGTTTGCAGACCTACCGCGTAACTCATGTCAACTAACCGGAGTTGCGCGGTCACGAACCCGGAAGGGCATGTCGCCTCCGGCAGGGCGGAAGAAACCATTCTTGTTCACGAAATTTTGCACTACGTGCAAAATTTCGTGAACAAGAAGAAAAAGTACCATGCTGCCGCAGGCGAATCAGGCTTCCATCGGGTCAAACGTCCGGTTTGCATGCTGACCGCGTGCGTCCTGTCAAATAACCGGAGTTACGCAGTCGGTTCCAAACCCGGCATCTGCCTGGACAAACGGCCCGCTTCGCCTCCGGCAGGGCGGTACCGGACATCCTTTTTGGAGAAACGTGGTTCGGAGAACCACGTTTCTCCAAAAAGAGCGAAACGACGTGACCCTACGGCCTAAATCCCCAGCGCATCTTTGATCCGGCCAAAGAAGCTATCATCCCGTTCGCCCCCCGGCGCTGCGCCCTCAAGCGTTTTGGACAACTCCTGCAGCAGCTTGCGCTGATGATCGCTCAGCTTGGTCGGGACCATCACCCGCGCAATCACCACCTGGTCGCCACGACCATTCTGCCGGAGGAAGGGCACACCCTTGCCGCGCAGCCGAAAGGTCTGCCCCGTCTGCGTCCCGGCGGGGATCTTAAGCGGCTCTTCGCCGTCTACGGTGGGAACCGTCAACTCATCACCGAGGGCAGCCTGGGCCATATTCAGCTTGAGTTCCAGGATGATATCGTTGCCGTCCCGCAGGAAGTAGCGGTGGGGCTCAACATCCAGCGCAACATACAGGTTGCCGTGCGGACCACCGCGCGGCCCGGCCTCGCCCTCGCCGCTGATGCGGATCTGCGAGTTGCTATCGACGCCGGCGGGAATCTTCACCGGAATAGACCGTGACTGGCGGACGCGCCCCTCGCCGCTGCATGTGCGGCAAGGAATTGGAATCACATGGCCGGTGCCGCCACAGGCATCACATGTAGTCACTGTTACCATGTTGAAGATTGGCGCGCGCTGGCGAATCTCGCCGCTCCCGCCACACTTGGGGCAGCGTACGGGATCAGTGCCCGGTTCCGCGCCGCTCCCGCTACAGGAGGGGCAGGTTTCGAGGCGACGAAACTCGATCTCTTTTTCGCAGCCGAAAATTGCCTCTTCAAAGGAAATACGCAGGTTGTAGCGCAGATCCGCGCCGCGTTGCGGCCCTGTCCGCTGGGTACGCCCTCCCCCGGCCATGCCCCCGCCGAAGAAGGCATCAAAGATCGTGCTGAAGGGATCAGCGCCGCCAAAGGGATCATACCCGGCTCCGCCGCCCCCCGGCATGCTATGCCCAAAGCGATCATACATCGTCCGCTTCTGGCTGTCGGAGAGCACTTCGTAGGCTTCGTTGATCTCCTTGAACTTCGCTTCAGCGCCGGGGTCTTTGTTAACATCCGGGTGATACTCGCGCGCCAGCCGGCGAAACGCCTTCTTTATCTCTTCGGGTGTGGCACTGCGCTGAACGCCCAGTACCTCATAATAGTCACGTTTCGTCCCTGATGCCATGATTTATCCTTACGTTAATCGACCTTGTAATCACCTTCAACCACGTCCTCGCCCTCGCTCTCAGATGTACCCGTGCTGCCCTCCGCACCATTGGGCGATGTGCCTTCACCCTCGGTATACATTGCCTGTCCAACCTGCTGCAGCGCAACTGAGAGTTCCGCCGTCTTGTTGCGAATGACTTCGCTATCGCTATCGTCGAGCACTGCCCGCAACGCACTGATCTTATCCTCAACCTCATTGCGCAGCGCCACATCAACCCGCTCATCGGCTTCGCGCAGCGCTTTCTCCGCCGCGTAGATCATGCTATCGCCCGCGTTCCGCACCGCAATCTGCTCGCGCCGCTGCCGGTCTTCGTCGGCATGCTGCTCGGCATCCTGAACCATGCGCTCGATCTCCTCAGACGAGAGCCCCGACGAGGCGGTAATGGTGATGCGCTGCTCTTTGCCGGTGGCCTTGTCCTGCGCCGAGACATTGACGATACCGTTGGCGTCGATATCGAATGTTACTTCGATCTGGGGGACGCCCCGGGGCGCCGGCGGAATGCCGGACAATTCAAACCGGCCAAGCGTTTTGTTAAACCGCGACTCGGCACGTTCGCCCTGCAACACATGAATCTCGACACTCGCCTGGTTATCGCTGGCGGTTGAGAAGACCTGGCTCTTCTTGGTGGGAATGGTCGTATTGCGCTCAATCAGCGGGGTCATCACCCCGCCCAGCGTCTCGATCCCCAGCGTGAGCGGCGTTACATCCAGCAGCAGCACATCCTTCACATCGCCACCCAGCACACCCGCCTGGATCGCCGCGCCAATCGCCACAACCTCGTCGGGATTGACAGTCTTGTTGGGCTCCTTACTGAAGAACTTACGCACGGCCTCCTGTACCGCCGGCATGCGCGTCTGCCCACCCACCAGAATAACTTCATCAATCTGGTTAGGCTTCAGGCCGGCATCGTTTAGCGCCTGCCGGACGGGGGCCATGCTGCGCTCTATCAGATCAGCAGTCAGTTGCTCCAGTTTGGCCCGGCTGAGTGTGTAGTTCATATGCTTGGGGCCGCCGGCATCCGCCGTGATAAAGGGCAGGTTGACCTCGGTCTGTAACACGGTGCTCAACTCCATCTTGGCTTTCTCGGCGGCCTCTTTCAACCGCTGGAGCGCCATGCGATCCGTGCGCAGGTCAATGCCCTCTTGCTTACGGAACTCATCGGTCAGCCACTCGATAATCCGCTGGTCAAAGTCATCGCCGCCCAGATGCGTATCGCCACTGGTCGCCTTGACCTCAACCACGCCTTCGCTCAGATCGAGAACCGAGATATCGAAGGTACCACCACCCAGATCATAGACCACAACAACCTTATCTTCTTTTTTATCCAGACCGTAGGCCAGCGCACTGGCCGTCGGCTCATTGACGATGCGCAGCACCTCCAACCCGGCAATGCGCCCGGCATCTTTCGTGGCCTGCCGCTGGCTGTCGTTAAAATAGGCTGGAACGGTAATCACGGCCTGCAACACCGTTTCGCCCAGGTAGGCTTCAGCATCGGCCTTGAGCTTCTGGAGCACCATCGCCGAGACTTCCGGGGCGGCATATTCGCGCCCGCCCATCATGACCCGTATATCGCCATTGGGCGCGGACACCAGTTTGTAGGGTATCAACTCTTTATCCCGTTGAACCGTCCCCTCGCTAAATTTGCGCCCGATGAACCGCTTCACCGAGAAGATCGTATTCTCGGGATTAGTCACTGCCTGGCGGCGCGCAACCTGTCCCACGGTTCGTTCACCAGATTTATTGACAGCGACGACCGACGGTGTCAGTCGCGCACCTTCAGCATTTGGTACCACCACCGGCTCACCACCCTCCATCACCGCGATGACTGAGTTGGTAGTACCAAGATCAATGCCGATTACTTTTGGCATGAAAAAACTCCTCTAATGTATGCAAGTTACGTGCAATCCGGCGACATCGAAATCTTGGGCGGCAGCGACGCCAGACGCGCCGCCGCCGGGAGATGTACCGGTCTTAAAGGCAATACCTTTCACATACGCTCGCGCAAAGCCGCAAAGGGCGCCAAGAACCGTATAAATGTTGCGGCTTTGCGCCTTTGCGCGAGCTAGTCCGGCCGTATTTGAAAGGCATTGGTCTTAAAGGGCACAGGGTACCCGCGCCAAGGTTACTCGCTACCGCAAACAATCTTTAATCTTTAGCCCTTGCCAACCTTTACCATAGTCGGGCGCAGCACCCGATCATGCTGCATATACCCCTTCTGCAGCTCCGCGACTACTATGTTTTCCTGGTTCTCGGCCTCTTCATACATCACCGCATCGTGGAAGTTGGGATCAAACTCCTGGCCCAATGCATTGATTGGTTTGACCCCTTCGCTCTCCAGGACTGTGCGCAACTTCTGCTCAATCAGTTGCATCCCGGCCCACCAGGACGTTTCAGATACTTCCGGCGGTACGTTTTCCATCGCACGCTCGATGTCGTCAACCACAGGCAACAGCTTGGCAATCAACCCGGAACTGGCGCTACGGATCAACTCGGTGCGCTCCAGTTCGGTGCGGCGTTTATAATTCTTAAAGTCAGCCGTGGTACGCAACCACTGATCCTTATATTCATTGGCTTGAGCTTCGGCCTGCGCCAGCCGTTGTTGCGCTTCTGTATCGGTCGTTGCCGCGGGCTCCTCGACCACTTCTTCAACGATTTCGCCCTCGATCGGTTGCTCCGAGGCAGTCGTCGGTTCGGCGGCGTCCGCTGCTTCGGGGGTTGGCTGCTGACCGTTCGGCCCACTTGCTTGCGTTTGTTTCTGTTCCTCGGTCATTGCTCTCCTCAATACTAACTCTTACATAACACAACTTACGCAGGAAGTAATCACAACCGGGCATGTACTTTCTGTGAAAGTCATTTTCGCCTGCGGTAGTTATGGTGGTTTATCTACCGTTGGCCTTGCCGGAGGCGATAGCCCCGTCCAGAGAAGAACCCGCGTAATGTACACGCGTTACGCGGGGCGTGTTCAAACCGGGCGTTTCACCCGATGAACGTCAGATTCGCCTGCGGCAGCATGGTCCATCTTTTTAGCTTTTTCACACACATGTTACACTCTGTGTAACATGTGTGTGAAAAAGCATGCGATCTTCCGCCCTGCCGGCGGCGACATTCCCTTCCGGGTCAGGGACGGTGTAACTCGTGTAATGTATCGAATCAAAATATATCACGCGTTATCAAACGGTCGTTCGTCAACACCATATAACTCGCGTAAGAGATCGCTCATTACAGATGAGATATAGCGCACGGTGGAGATTGAGCGTGGGTAGGACATGCGCGTCGGGCCAATCACGCCGAGCACCCCGGCCACAGCCCCCTCAACCCCATAGCGTGACAGCACAACGCTATACTCGCGCATCTCGTCCTTGCCATGCTCGCCACCGATCACCACCTGCACCCCATCGCTGGCAAGCACCTGCGGAATCAACGCGCCCAGGATACGCCCACTGGTGATAATCTCCAGCGCCTGGCGCATCCGCTCGACCGCCTGATCGGCATCTTCGGATTTGATCAGGGCCGGAATAAACTCAGGCTGGCTGAGCATCTCGATCAGGCCGTCGCTATGAATCTCTTTGTTGATCTGATCTTCAAACTGGCGCATGGCGCGGGCAGTAAGCTCAAGCACATACTGCTCAAACGGGGTAAACTCAGTCGGCTCGCACTGCTGATCGTGCGCCAGCAGTGCCTCAATCTGCGACGTCAGCAGACGAGCACACTGCGTGCTAATGCGACCCGAAGCGCGCCGCAGATCCTCCTGGTTCAAGGCGGTATCCAGCGTTAGCGTCTGCTGTTTGACCGTCCCATCATGCAGCACCAGCACCAGCAACACCGTTGTATCATGGATAGCGATCAACTCCAGATGCTTGAAGCGCGACTGATAGGCACGCGGTGGCGTTACCACCGAGGCAGTCTGCGCCGTCCGCGCCAGCACCGCCCCGGCCAGTTGAATCCACTGGTCCAGTTCGCTACGCACCTGATAGAACTGATGGCGAATGGTGCGCTGTTCCGCTGGTGAAAGCGGCGCGCGATCCATTAGATTCTCCACAAAGAAGCGATACCCCGCGTCGGTTGGAACGCGGCCCGCAGAGGTATGTAAATGCGTCAAATAGCCCAGGTCTTCCAGCGCAGCCAGATCGTTGCGTACCGTTGCCGGTGAAACGCGCAGTCGGTATTTGCGCACCAGCGTTTCGGAGGCCACCGGGGTAGCACTCTCGATAAACTCCTGGACTACCAGTTTCAGTATCATTTGACGACGTTCGGTGAAGATTGCCGTCATCGTGCGACCTCCGTCACCGCCATCGCCATGCCTGTTGCACTCCACTGCATCGTGACAGCGAGCCGTAAGGTATGTCAGTTGAACCCGCCGATGGCTGGTGGGCAACCTCCATCACCGCATACGCGCTATGTACCCCGTACCAGGATGCGCGCCGGCAGGGCCATGCTGATATATGCAACGACACCCCCTCGCCTGGCGATGGCCTGGTCTGAATCGCTCATTCGTGGTTTAGCACTCTTGGTATACGAGTGCTAGAACCCGAAATTAAAGCAGTGGCGTGCTAAATTGCACGCCATGCGTTCGCTATTGTACCATGAGTCAGAATGATTGTACACTCACGAACAAAGTATCCAACAGGGTAGCACAGGCAGGATGCCTGCGCCATCTCCGCGAAGCTGCTACTCCCCGCCGGCAGCCGCCTTGAGCAGTTCCTGGATGCGCGGCACCATCGCTGCCGGGTTGGGATGCAGCCCCTCCAGCAGCAGCGCATTGTCGTAGAGCTGTTCCGCGCCGGCGGCGACCACCGGATCGTCGGCGTTGGCGGCGGCGCGCTGGGCCAGCCGGGCAATCAGTGGATGCGCCCGGTTGAGTTCCAGGATGCGTGGCGCAATTTCGACCTCGCGGCCCAGCAGATGCTGTACCCGCTGCATCTCGCGGCCGGGGGTATCTTCCGCCGCGACCAGCCGGGCGGGGCTATCGCGCAACACTTTGGAGGCGCGGACCTCCTTGATCCGTTCCCCCAGCGTGCTGCTAAAGCGCGCACTTAACTGGGCAAACTCCTCTTCGCTGATGCTGCTCTCGGCGCTTTCCGGTTCACCGGGCAGTTCCAGGTTGGCATCGTCGATATTGCGGAACTTCATGCCCTCATACTCGCGCAGCCCGGTCAGCATAAAGCTGTCCATCACATCCGTGAAGAAGATGACCTCCAGGTCGCGCGCTGTGAGCGGATCAAGATGCGGACTGCGACGGGCCGCTTCCAGGTCGCCGGCCGACACATAGTAGATCTCCTGCTGCTCGTCGCGCATGCGGCGCTTGTAGTCGGCCGGCGACGTCAGGTTCCCATCCGACTTTGTGGTATGGAATCGCAGCAATTTGAGCAGATCATCGCGCCCGGCATAGTCCGTGGCAATACCCTCTTTGATAAACACGCCAAACTGATCCCAGAACTTTGCGTATTTCTCCGGCTCTTTCTCCGACAGGTCATTCAGTTCGCGGATCAGGCGGCTGGTCAGGGTTTTGCTGATCCGCTGCATCACCGGGCTGCTCTGCACCGACTCGCGCGAGACATTCAGCGGCAGGTCTTCGCTGTCTACCACGCCTTCGATAAAGCGGAACTGGTTCGGCAGCAGATTCTTGCTATCCTCCTGGATCAGCACCTTGCGCGAGTAGAGCTTGATCTGCCCTTCGATGCGGCGCTCGATCATGCCGCGCTCACGGTGGGCCGGTACAAACAGGACAGCGTGCAGATCTACCGGGGCATCGGTGGAGAGATGAATATGCAACAGCGGCTCGTCCATATCCAGCGTCAGTTGCCGGTAGAAGGCCGGATACTGCTCGGCCTCAACCTCGCGGGGCGGCCGCCGCCAGAGCGCCTGCTGCTCGTTGGCCTGGCGATCTTCAATATACACCGGATAGGAGACAAAGTTCGAGTGGCGCTTGATCGTCTGCTCCAACCGCCAGTTGTTGGCAAACTCGGCCGCATCCTCCTTAAGATGCAACACAATCGTTGTACCCCGCGCGGTGCGCTCGCCCGATCCAACCGTGAAGGTGTCATCGCCGGTGGCCTCCCACTGGGCCGCCTCGGCCTCCGGGCGGTAGGAACGCGAGGTCACGGTGACGCGGTCGGCAATCATAAACACCGAGTAGAAGCCGACGCCAAACTGACCGATAATGTCGGTGGTGGTCTGCTGCGCCTCTTTTGCGCGTTGCAAGAAGGCCCGCGCCCCGGACTGAGCAATGGTGCCCAGGTTTTCGATCATCTCCTCGCGGGTCATGCCGATACCGCTATCCTCAATGGTGATGGTTTTGGCATCGCTGTCGGCGTTGATCCGAATGGCAAGTTCCGCATCCGGATCGAGCACATCGCGGTTGGTCAGCATCTCAAACTGGATGCGGCTCAGGGCGTCGGAGGCGTTGGAGATCAACTCGCGCAGGAAGATCTCCCTGTCCGTGTAGAGCGAGCGGGCCAGAATGTCGAGCAGTTGGCGGACCTCGGCGCGGAAGGCCACGGTTGCCGGTGCGCCGGGTGCCTGCGTTTCCTGTTCTGCTGTCATCAGATATTAATCCTTTCTGCCGAAGGCGAAACAGATCTCCCTGTGGAGAATCGCGTAACTTCTACTATTTTCAACCCACATCTCTGCATCAACCCGTTATGGCGGTTCTTCTGTACTCAAACCCTACCTATTATATTACGTTCATGAAACAGGTGACAATAGAACGATGTTAGCGCTCTGTTAGCATGATGTTAGAGAATGTCTGAAAAGATGGTGTGCGTCGGTCACACGTCAAAAATGGTTGCTCTAATCCACCGGACAGTGCCCCAGGAGTCCCGGCTTCAGCCGGTTCCGGCCGCACACCGGCTGAAGCCGGGACTCCCGCGCTAAGGCCGTGCGGGAGCGATCGCCATTCAGCGTCTCCGCGGTGAGAACGAATCGCGTTGTAGTGCTACTCCAGCACGCCCGCGGCCTGAAGATTCGCCCGCATCTGCGCGGCAACCGGCGAGCCTTCGCGGTAAAATACGCCCGGTTCGCCCAGCGGCGCGGGTACGGTCACGGTCGTCCCGTGCTCGGGTGAGCCGTAGGTTTCGCCCGACCAGAGATGCACCCAGCGGCCAGCCGGCAGATAGACCGTCACGCGGCTGGTCTGGGGATCGAGGACCGGGGCGATCATAAACTCGCTGCCAACCATAAATTGTTGGTAGGAGAGCGTGTAGACATGCGGGTCATCCGGGTAGTGAATGAACGGGTGCCGCACGACGGGCAACCCGGTTGTGGCGGCTTCCTGCACCAGTTGTTTGCGGTAGAACGTCCATGCCCGGTAGACGCGAGCAAAGCGGTCAAAATGATCCAGCGTCTCGTCATCGCTGTAGAACTGCGCATTCACGGTGGGGCGGTTACCCTCATGGGTGCGATAGACCGTCGTGAAGGCGTTAAGTTCCATCCAGCGCAGCAGCAGTTCCTTGCTGCGATGGTAGTTGCGGATCGGATGTGTAATCGCCGTGTAGCCCCCGATATCGCTATGGTTCAGACTGAAGCCGGACATACCGCTACTCAACAGGCCAATCACGGACGTTTTAATGCCGTCGTGCCGATCCCAACTCACCAACTGATCGCCTACCCAGAAGAGCGTGGTATAGCGCGGGCTCTCGCGGTAGCCGGAGCGCATAAAGAAGACAAAGGAGTCGCTCACTTCCAGTTCGTCAATCACTTCCCGGTTGAGTCGTGCCCAGTCTTCAGGATACTGGTTGTGATAGTCGGACGCCGCAATGCCGGAGTGCAACTGCGCATCGTAGGGCAGCCCCTCGCCAAAATCGGCCATCCAGCCCGTAGCTCCCACCGCGATCACCTGCTCCCGGATGACCTCTTTCAGCCAGGCGCGCGCTGCCGGATTGGTCAGGTCAACCAGCCCGGCGGAGAAGTCGGTGATGCGGATGAGGTAGGGTTCGCCCGCCGGGTTCTTCACCAGAAACCCCTGATCGGCGGCTTCCTGGAAGAGGTTCCGCTGGTGGTTCGGGTTGGCGGCGACATCAACCAGGAAGGGGTTGATGTAGGTCATCATTTTGATGTCACTGGCCGCCAGGTCGGCGCGCAGATTTTCCCACTCCGGGTAGTGCGTCCGGTCCAGTTCCCAGTTCCACCAGAGTTGCCGGCCGAAGCTGGTGGTGCGCGGGCCCACCCAGTCTTGCAGCCAGAAGGCCGCGACCGGCGTATTCCGCTCCCGCAGCATCTCCCAGACTTCGCGCACTCGCTGTGTGCCGCCCTGCATCCCGACAATTGCCCCTTCCAGCATCCAGTCGGGCAGTGGGCGCATCCGCCCGGCATAACTGGTGTACGCGGTAATCAGTTCGGTGGGCGTTTCTCCATAAAGAATGCGTCCACTCATCTGATTGGCAAAGAGCTGAATATGCACCCGGTCGCTGCGGCGCAGATCGAAGACGCTGTAGGCATAGCTTTCCAGGAAGAGCGAGCGCAACTGGCTGGTGATGTAGTGCGGCACACCCGCGTAGGTGGTGTGCCAGTCGCCCCCCGCCCGCGCCTGCAAATTGGCCCCCAGCGTGACCGGCTGGGCACCGCGCCCGATGCCCTGTTCCATCACAAAGATCGGCAGGCGACGCCCCTTGAAGTCAACAAAGGAGAACTGCTTGCCGAAACCAAAGAAATGTTCATCGGGATTGGAAGCGTAGGTCAGATAGGTGCGGTTGTAGGCTTCATCGCCAACCGTGAAGGTAAAACCGAGTTGGTTGGGCGCGAGCGCCGTAAATGTGAGAGTGTAGTCCACCCGCGCCCGCCGCTGCCCGCAGACCAACTGCCCAGTGATGGTCAACTCCTCGGCACTGGTCGTCAGACTGCGAATAACCTGATCGGCGCAGACCTGCTGCAGTTGATCTTCGATAAAAAAGTGACTGCGCGAGTCCGTCACGGTTTCCGTTCCACGCGCCGCCGCCACAAAGCTGCTGCCGGGAAGTGAACGCCAGAGGGCGTGGTCAGGCCGGCGCTGATGCGCGATGGTCAGGCTGCCCCCCTTTTCCGGGCTCCAGGTGAGGATAAATGCACCAATGCCATAGCTTGCCGGCTGGACACGGCCGGCATCAAAGCTCAGCGTGCCGGTGATCTGGCGGTGGGCATACTGGCGCGTTCCCCAGCGCAAACCAGGGATAAAGAGAGCAAAACCGAGTAACCCGATGAGCAGCGGGAAAAGTTTTCGTTTCATACAGACTCCTGGAGAACAACCATGAACACAAGTTACGCGGCCCCTCCGCTGAAAGGAGCTATTGCCTCCGGCAGGGCAGAATATGACATCTTGTTTCAGCGAAACATTGCACAGCGTGTAATGTTTCGCTGAAACAAGATAAAACAGTACCATGCTGCCGCAGGCGAAATCGGCGTTTGGGTCCGGCATCGGGCCGGAACAGACCGTACCGCGTAAGTCGTGCCATATAAGGAATGATACCATGTCCGTACCTCCCGCGTGTATGCCTCAATTGCAAAAATGTATTGCCTGATCGTTACCTGGCCGTATGACCAGGAACTGTTTCGGCTCAAAGGATAAGCAGCTTTTCCCGCTGCATACCGAGGTAGCGATGGACCTGTTCTGGTACGCTGGAGAGGTGTAATTCGATTATTCGATCAGGACGGTATTGTCTGCATTTATGCCGCGCCGGTCGTTGGGGGGAACGCCTGCGCTGCGACGGCATACTGGTATGCCGTCATGTAATGCTGTACGAAGCTGAAAGGAATGATACGCCAATGCAACGACTACTTTTATTGATTCTCCTTGTGCCCACCATCGTCCTGCTGCCGTCGGCGGCGGCGCAGGCGCAGGACGCACCGCGCTATTTCCCGGAAACCGGGTTCTCCATTGCGGGGCCGATCCGCGAATATTGGGAGCGCAATGGTGGCCTGGAAGTGTTTGGCTACCCGATCTCGCCCCAGCAGACCGAAACGGTTGAGGGGAACTGGAGCGGCCCGGTGCAGTGGTTCGAGCGCGATCGGCTGGAAGATCATTCGAACGAGGGGCTGGGCGTGCTGGCCGGGCGTTTGGGTGCGCGCGAATTGGAGACATGGAACTGGCCCTGGCGCGAATTTCCTCAAGTGAACGGTGCCCCGGCCGGTTGTCGTTACTTTCCCGAAACCGGGCACAGCCTGTGCGAGCCCTTTCTGAGCTACTGGGAGCGCAACGGTGGCCTGGAGCGCTTCGGCTACCCGCTGACGGAGCCGTTTAGCGAGAATTTCGGGGACTGGCGCGGCACGGTGCAATACTTCGAGCGCCGCCGCATGGAACACCACACGGAACTGCGCGGCACCCGCTACGAAGTGCTGCTGGGGCTGCTGGGGAAAGAACTCCGTGAAGGCTACTCCCCCTGCTGGGTACCGATCCAGACGAAGTTGCGCCGCACCTATTTGCAGATCCCCTTCCGCGATGAACTGGGCTGTTTCGATCTGGGAGCCTCAGCGTATTCCATGAACCGTCCGGCGGCAACCCAGACCTTCCAGAATGGCCTGATGTTCTGGATGATGGTACGCAGCCATGGGGTCGTTCACGCCTTCACCTTTGATCCACCCCGGCATTACCGCTACGGCGAAAGCTGGAACGAGGGCGATCCGAACCCTGATGCAACTGCGCCGGCGGGATTGTATGTGCCGCAACGTGGGTTCGGCCAGGTCTGGAGCACCCATGCCGATCTGCGGCAGACGCTGGGCTTTGCCACCGCGCCGGAACAGCCGCGCCAGGCAACCATGCATCAGTTCGCCAACGGCGTGCTGATCTGGGTGCAGGATACCGATATGGTCTATGTCGCCGGCCCGGATGCGGATGATATCTACATCGTGCCGCGCGCGAAGTAGGGAGATAGATAAGCTGGTTCCGCACCTATTTCGACTGACGGCACACACCTTGCTATCCAGAACGGCGGGACACAACCGGCTGCGTGGCACGCATTACGCAGTCGGTTCCAAACCAGGCGTTTGCCGGGATGAACGGCCCGATTCGCCTGCGGCAGCAATGGTATTTGTTTTTCTTTTTCACGGAAATTTTGCAGATTGCAAGATTTTCGTGAAAAAGAATGATTTCTTCCACCCTGCCGGAGGCGAAAGATCCTTTTGCGTGAGCAACCAGATAACTCTTGTGATTTGAAATGAAACCGGAAGAGATCATGCCGCAGGAAAAACAGATGTTGATTATTTTTGCCCTATTGTGTAGCATGCTACCGGTGGTGCCCGCTGCAGTGTAGGAGGAAGACACGCGCTTCTTCCCCGAAACCCGGCAGTATGTGAGTGGGCGCTTCCTGGAGTTCTGGGAGCGGCAGGGCGGGCTGGATGTGTTTGGCTATCCCCTGACCGAGCGGCGCATTGAGGGCGGGCGGCCCACACAATATGTTGAGCGGGCGCAGTTCGAGTGGCATCCCAACAATCCGACCCGACCGAGTTCAAAGTGTTGCCGGGACGCCTTGGCGCAGTGCTGTTGGAGGCAAGGTAGGGGTTATGGGTTCTGGGTTCTGGATTACGGGTTAGGGGTTACCGGTTACGGGTTAACTCCTAACCCCAATACCGTTCAAATACGCTCGCGCAAAGCCGCAAAGAACACGAAGAACCGCATAAGCGTTAGAACTTTGCGGTTTTGCGCGAGTTAAGTTCGTCTTATTTGAACGGTATTGCTCCTAACCCCTAACCGTTAACCCCTAACCGTTAACCCCTAACCATTAACCATTAAAAGGAGAAGTATTCATGGCATCGGAGAAACCAGTCGCCGTCTATGGAGCAATGGCCGGTAATTTTACCATTGCTATCGCCAAGTTTACCGCAGCCGGTTTTACCGGCAGTTCGGCGATGATTTCCGAGGGTATTCACTCGCTGGTCGATACGGGCAATCAAGCACTACTTCTCCTGGGCATCAAGAAGGGGAAAAAACCTCCTGACTCGATGCATCCGTTTGGGTATGGCAAAGAACTCTACTTCTGGAGCCTGATTGTCGCCATCCTGCTCTTTGGGATCGGCGGCGGTATGTCAATCTACGAGGGCATTACGCATATCCTGCACCCGTCAGAGTTGCGCGACCCCACCTGGAACTATGTTGTCCTGGGCTTCGCACTGGTAGTTGAGGCAATCGCCTGGACCCTCGCGCTACGCGAGTTTATGCCGATGATCGGCGAGAAGGGGCTCTGGCATGCCCTGCGGACCAGCAAAGATCCGACGGTACTGACCGTATTGGGAGAGGACACCGCCGCGCTGCTCGGCCTGATTGTGGCCTTCCTGGGGGTGTATCTCGGCCATCGCTACGAAGCGCCCTACATGGACGGCGTTGCCTCGATTATTATTGGCCTGATTCTTGCCGTTGTCGCGCTCTTCCTCACCTACGAGAGTCGCGGGTTGCTGATCGGCGAGAGTGCCGACCGTAAGATCATCAACCACGTTCACGAACTGGTCGAAGCCGACAGCGCAGTCGAGCGGGCGGCGCGGCCATTGACGATGCACCTGGGGCCCCACGACATTTTGCTCAACCTGGATATTCAGTTTCGTCCGGAACTCTCCACGGTGGATTTGATGACGGCCATTGACCGGCTGGAAAAGCAGATCCGGCAGGATCAGCCGGATATTAAACGTATCTTTATCGAAGCGGAGGCGTTGAAGGCGCGAACGGAATAGTTCTATGGAGCGCCAAAGTTATGTCGATCTTTTCTCCATCTGAACGTACCTTCATCCAGCGGCAGCGCGTCGGGCGTTTTGCCACAGCCGACCAGGCCGGCCAACCGCATATTGTGCCGGTCTGCTATGCCTGTGACGGTGCCGCGCTCTACATTGCGCTGGACACAAAACCCAAGCGGGTGGAGCCGCAGCGCCTCAAACGGGTGCGTAATCTATTGGCGAATCCACAGGTGGCCCTGCTGGTTGATCACTACAGCGATGACTGGAGCGAACTGACGTTTGTGCTGATCCGGGGCACAGCCGAACTTGTTCCGCCCGAGACGGCCGAGCACCGCGTGGCGATTGAACTGCTGCGCGACCGCTATCCGCAGTACCGGGAGATGCCCATTCAGGAGCAGCCGGTCATTGCCATTCGGCCAACGGCTGTCACCGCGTGGGGCGCGCCGGCGGAGTGAGTCGGGCACGGATCTTGCTGAAGAAGCAGACACGGAACAACTGGTACCTATACTTGAAGGAAAGGTTCACTCAATGCTCAAGAAGTTTATCCCCAACCTACTCCATCCGCGGTACTGGCAGCAGATGGTAGGTGAGTTGACCATCATCTGGAAGCTGGTGCGCGACAACCGCGTCCCAATTTATACGAAGGTCATCCCCGGCATCGTGCTGGCATATCTGATCCTGCCGATCGATGTCATCCCGGATTTCCTGCCGCTCCTGGGCCAGATAGACGACCTGGCGCTGCTCATGCTGGCACTGCGTCTCTTTGTGCGACTGGCTCCGGGAGAGGTGGTCAAGAGCTACGAGCAGCAGATGCAGACCGATATGCAGTTGCTGAGCTGAGCGCAGCGAGTACCGCGCGTCGTGCCGGCGTGCGCCAACTACCGGCATGCCGGCACAGATTTTGCTACAGAACATATGTACCGATTACGACTATTCTGTAGCCTGTTAGATGACACGACTTACGCGGTGGGTCCACAAACTGGACATGTGCCCAGGTGGAAGCCCGATTCGCCTGCGGCAGCATGGTACATTTTGAACTTTTTTCACAAAAAAGTATGGTTTCTTCCGCCCTGCCGGAGGCGGAATCTCCTGTCGGGTCAACGACCGCGTACGTCGTGTTAGATGACAGGAGTTACACGGTCACTGACCCGGAAGAGCACCGCGCTGCCGCAGGCGAGACTGGCTTCCATCAGGTGAAACGTCTAGTTTGCATGTCAACCGCATAACTCCTGTTAGATGAAACGCGAGGTATCTATGACCACGAATAACAACAACCAGACCGAATTTGATAACACCCGGAAGAACCCGGAGGAGTGGAAAACCGGCGATGAAGCGATGACCGGGGCGCAGCGCTCCTACCTCAAGACCCTCTCCGACGAGGCCGGCGAGCCGATGGACGAGAACCTGACCAAGGCCGAGGCAGCGAAGCGGATCGAGGAACTGCAGCAGAAGACCGGGCGCGGCACGGGCAAGAACACACAGTGATTTGATCAATTTGATCAATTTGATCAACCGCGCAGGCGACCGAAGGGATACAGCCTCCCGGAGTCATGGCTTTTCCGGGAGGCTAACCTGGTCAGGCCGGTCGGAGTTGCACCGACACCCCCGGCATGGCACGCCGGTACGCTGCTGTTGACGCCACGACCTGATTACGATGAGGGCTGTAGGTATGCGGAACTGCTTACCGCTTGCCGCATACCCACGGCGCGTCTGGTACCCACGGATGGACTTGAACCATCAACTTCCTCGGTGTAAGCGAGGCGCTCTGGCCGGATTGAGCTACGCGGGCTGGTGCTCGGGAGGGGATTCGAACCCCCACTGCACGGCGTCTAAAACCGTTGCCTCTACCAGTTGGGCTACCCTCGCGCTGGTTGGTCGGGCGGGAGTCGAACCCGCGATAGGTGTGTATAAGACACCCGTTTTCCCGTTAAACTACCGACCTCTGCTGGCTGACCCGGCAGGACTCGAACCTGCAACCGTGTGCTTAGAAGGCACCTGCTCTGTCCGTTGAGCTACAGGTCATCTGGAGCCTCACGCCGGATTCGAACCGGCAGCCTACTGTTTACAAGACAGTTGCACAACCAGTTGTGCTTGTGAGGCAATGGCCTCGCCAGAAGGACTCGCACCTCCAGCCTCCACCTTCGCACAGTGGCGCTCTCTCTGCTTGAGCTATGGCGAGATACTGGCTGCCGTACCCGGATTCGAACCGGGAGTCTCTGCCTTCGGAGAGCAGTGCCCTGTCCGGTTGGGCCATACGGCAGCATTGCGGCCAACGTGTGAACGGCGTCACCCGATCACCGCCTTTACTTCATTACACGACATACGTGGTGGACATGCATACCAGGCGTTGAACCAGATGAGACGCAGATATCGCCTGCGGCAGCATGGTACGTTCCTTATCTTTTTCACGAACATGTGGCTCTCCGAGCCACATGTTCGTGAAAAAGAAACGATATCTTCCGCATCTTCCGCCCTGCCGGAGGCGAAACCGGCGTTCGGGTCTGGCACACGGATGGAACAGGCTACACCGCGTAACACGAGTTCATTACAGGACTTACGCGGTTACTGACCCGGAAGCGCGTTGGGCCTCCGGCAGGATGGAGGATTCCCGATCTTTTTCACAAAAAATTCACGACGTGAATTTTTTGTGAAAAAGATTAAAAGCGTACCATGCTGCCGCAGGCGGAGCTGGCGTCCACCTGGGCACATGTCCAATTTGCGTACCCACTGCGTAAGACCTGTGCATGAATGGTCGAGGTGACTGGATTCGAACCAGTGCTCTCCGCGCCCCCAGCGCGGGGTGTTAACCAGGCTACACCACACCTCGATCTGGCGGCCCCAGCGGGAATTGAACCCGCGTCTCCTGCGTGACAGGCAGGTAGCTTGACCATTCGCCCATGGAGCCGCGTCGATGTCTCGATTGTTCAGGTAGTCTCCGACGATGTCTCGCGCCGGTTGTTTTCACTGAGATGAGTATATCACGGTCCTTAACGGTTGTCAAGGGGTCATTTTGTAGTTTAAGAGGTTTCAAGCCGCATGAAAAGACCGACCCTGGATAGAACGGCAGGGACGCAGCATTCGTCGGACCAATGTTCAGCAGACGGTTCGTGGCTACTTTCCACTTGTGGAAACCGGCAATACACACAGCGACCGGCGGCACGGTCAACCACCCGCCACCGCAGATTGGCAGGAACACACCCGCTCACGGCTCGTGCGTCAACTGCTGTAAAGTTGGGCTTTTAGCTGCAATGCATGCGGCGTTATGTTGCAGTGACGCTGTGACACAAGCGTTGCAACCCGTTGTGAACGGCTATGTTGACGGCAACGGCACGCGCACGGCGATACCGTGAATATGTTCGAAGTCGGGGTCGTTGGTCACCGGCACCTGAATGCGCTCACGCTGCATGATGCCGACAATTAAGTTCGACTTTATCCATTGCAGGCCGCATAGGCGACCGTTTCAGACAGGCGCTCAAAGAGCAGCGTGAGCCTACGTACCCGTCGCGATAATTCCCGCGCGCTCCAGGAAGGCCGCCACGTCCCGCCAGTAGATATTCCAACTTGGCGGACAGTCGTTATGCCCACATACATACGTAACCAGCGTGCCCTGCTGGGCAGCCTGGGCCAGCGCGACTCCGTGCGCGTAGGGGATCAGCGTATCATACTCGCCATGGATCACCAGCACCGGGCCGGGGTAGCTCCGAACGACCGTCAGGTTGTCAAACTGATCCTGGACCAGCATCCCCGGTACACCCAGATGATCGACAAATGCCTGCACACCGGTAAAGGTTGACATCAAAATGAGCGCTGCCGCCGGTCGTTCGGTGGCCAGCGCACAGACCGCACCGCCGCCCAGCGAGCGCCCCAGCAGAATGATCCGGTCGGCAGCAACATCATCACGCACGGCGAGGGTATCATACGCCGTGACAAATGTTTCCGTGATACTCCGCTGTGACGGCTCACCGGCCGAGCGTCCATACCCCGGATACTCCACCAGCAGCACGCCAATCCCCAGTTGCGTAAACGGCTGGAGATCATCCGGCCAGTCGTCGATCAACTCGGCGTTGCCGTGGGCAAAAATAACTGCCGGGGCAGCCTGGATGCCCACCTCCAGTTCCGGCGGCAGAAACCAGGCCTCAACCTGGCCGAATGAAGTTGCAAGCCAGATCTGTTCGACGCCGGGGAGGCGTTCCGCCCCCGTGGGTGGCGCGGCGATCTGGGTGCCTGGAAAAAGAAATTGACGCTGCATCATAACGAGGACCCCACAATATATACCGTATATACCGTACCCGAGAAGCAGGACGCCGCACATGCCGGCGACCGTACGCACATACCTGGTCATCAATAAAACCTGTACCTTCGGTACACTTCTTGCAAAGCAGAACTAAAACGTATTGCAAACAGAAAGGTACAGTGAGCATACTATGATCCAACAAATTGCGCAACTGCTCGGCATGTATGCCTTGCCGATTTTTATCGCCTTTGTCGTTGTCGTGCTGGCGCTCATCTTCCTGTTCTGGCGCTTGTTCGAGGCGCACTACCGACGATTATGGGAATGGGGTAGCCGGATCCGGCATTTTATCACGCATCTGCCGCCAACACAATGGTTGCGGCAGCGCTACCCCCGCATCTGGTCCTTCCTGGGGCGGCGATTACTGCCCCGGGAATATCTGGGTCTGCATCTGATGCTAGGGTTGCTGATTATTGTGACTATGCTCAACTTTTTTGGCGAGATTGCCGATAGTGTCACTGAGAGCGAAGGAATTGCCCACTTTGATCTGGCGCTGGCGAACAGCATGTATCAGAACGTATCGGCGACGGCAATTACCATATTTCGAGGTATCACCTGGCTGGGAAATCCTGAATTGATCACGGTTATAGTCGTCATGGTAGGGGCTATGCTGCTGGCGGGCCGTTACTGGTATCTGCTGGCCGGCTGGATCATCATCCCGGCCGGGGGTGGTCTGCTCAACACCACGCTTAAAGCGATCTTTCAGCGCAACCGCCCGGAACTGCCCAATCCCTTCGTGGTCGAGATGAGTTGGAGCTTTCCCAGCGGTCATGCTATGGGCTCACTGATTACCTACGGGATGCTGGCCTATGTGCTGGTGGTGTTTCTCGAGCGGCGCTGGGATCGGCCGGTTATTGCAGCGACGGTCACACTGGTCCTGCTGATCGGCTTTAGCCGGATGTATCTGGGGGTCCACTACTTTAGCGATGTAGTGGCCGGGTTTGCTGCCGGGACTGCCTGGCTCACAATCGGCATCACCGGGATCGAGACCGCCCGCCGCTACCGCTACCAGCGCCGGTCGTCGAAGCCGGTAATTCCCCGTAGCAGCCAGTACTACCACTCGCACTAACCTGCCCCACAGGACTGTTCGTCGTGCCGCCTTCAGGCGGATGTGATGTGTTGGTCTGAAATCATCTGAAGAACTTTGCGCATTAATGCCGGATATCACTCCACGGGAGTCCCGGCTTCAGAACGGTGCATCGCATGCACCCTACGGCTACAGCTTTGCGCATTAAACCTGGATATCACTCCACGGGAGTCCCGGCTTCAGCCGGTGGGATATTATCGCTTAGATGAAGCGTGGTGTGGGCAGCAGCAGAACGGTGCATCGCATGCACCCTACGGCTTTGCGCATTAAACCACTCCACGGGAGTCCCGGCTTCAGCCGGTGGGATATCGTCGCTCAGATGAAGCGTGGTGTGGGCAGCAGCAGAACGGTGCATCGCATGCACCCTACGGCTGTCTACCTGCCCCGTTTTAACCGTGCGGCAGCCATGCTGCCGCCAACCCATGCAACCTGACGCCTGCCATCCACGTCTGGAATATGGTACACTGGCAGCCAGAACCGAGCAGGACGTTGGAGTGGATAACCCACTCCTGGCGCATGCGCCACCAGGAAAGCAGTCATGGAACAACTCGAACATTGTTACACAGATGTCAACGGCATCCGTATGCACTATGTTACCGCCGGCAGCGGCCCGCTGCTGCTGCTGCTGCATGGCTTCCCGGAGTTCTGGTATAGCTGGCGGCAGCAGATACCCGCACTCAGTCCTTACTTCACGGTGGTTGCGCCGGACCTGCGCGGCTACAACGAGACGGAGAAGCCCACCTGGGGCTACGAGCTTGATGTCCTGGTGACGGATGTACGTGAACTGATCCGCGCGCTGGGGCATACCGAAGCGATTGTTGCCGGTCACGACTGGGGCGGCGCGCTGGCCTGGTACCTGGCAATTGCCTACCCGCACCGGGTGTCACGCCTGATCGCGCTGAACATGCCGCACCCGGCCCTGTTTACGCGCGCGTTGCGCACCAACCCGATGCAGGTGCTGCGCAGCCTCTACATCAGCTTCTTTCAACTGCCCTGGCTGCCGGAGGCGCTGCTGCGGGCCAACGACTATGCGTTGCTCGAGCGGGTTTTGTGTGATGATCTGGTGCGCAAGGATGCCCTGAGTGCGCAGGATATTCAGGCATTCAAAGATGCCGTCAGGAAGCCGGGGGCGCTGACGGCAGCGCTCAACTGGTATCGGGCGCTACGCCGGGAACACACCTGGCTGATGGATACGCCTATGCGCGTGGAGATGCCAACCCTGCTGATCTGGGGGCAGCAGGATCGGGCACTGGGCACGGAGTTGACCCACGGCACCGAGCGCTATGCGGAGGATCTGCATATCTGCTATATCACCCGCTGCTCGCACTGGGTGCAGCAAGAGCAGCCGGAGCTGGTGAACCGGTATATCCTCGATTTTTTATCCGACATAATAGTGAGAAACCAATGAAAACGCTTCTGGCTAATCCCGTCCTGGTCAGCGAGCTACGCGGGCGCATCCGGGGTCTGCGTACGATGTTTATCCTGACCGTCTACCTGGTAATTACCGGCATTGTCACCCTGCTGATCTACCTGGCGGTCGCCAGCAGCACATCATTTACGGCAACCGATTTCGAGACAGGGCGGAGCATCGGCAAGGCCATTTTCTTAACCGTGATGACGGCGGCGCTGGTGCAGGTCTGCATTATTATCCCGGCGCTGACGGCCGGCAGTATCGCGGGGGAAAAGGAGCGGCAGACCTATGAGTTATTGATTGCCACGCTGCTCTCGCCCTGGCAGATTGCCCTGGGCAAACTAACGGCGGCGCTGGCCTTTGCCGGCCTGCTGATTATCGCCGTGCTACCCCTCGCCGGGTTGGCTTTCCTCTTCGGTGGCGTGAGCGGGACCGAGTTGCTGATCGGGCTGATCGGGTTGCTGATGACCGCTATGTTGTATGCAACCGTGGGGCTCTTCTGGTCTACGGTGATGCGCAGCACGCTGGGAGCCACGGTGATGTCGCTGGGGACGATTATCCTGGCGCTGCTGGGTATTCCGTTTCTGTTTATCATCACTGGAGTGATTATCTCGAATGCAACCGGGTGGAATGATCCGTTTGCCTCACCCCTCTTTACCTATGGAATGGGCACACTGATCTATGCCCATCCATTTATTGCCCTGGGCCACACGGCGGTCCTGCTCTCGCAGGGTGAAAGCCCCTTCTATTTTTCCTTTAACGCGGACGGAAACGAGATATTTGCGCCGTCACCCTGGCTGGCCTACACGCTGCTGGCCGGGATCTTGACGCTCTGCTTTATCTTTCTGAGTGTGCGCCGGATTAAACCCTTGCGCCAGGAGCGCCCCCGCCGTAAGCAGCAGGAGTAGCTCTGGTTGGGAGTAGAGAGTGCGGAGTGGGCAGTGAACCGACATCAGTTCACTGCCTTTGTTTATGCTCGGCGCTGTTGGGAAGGATTTCCGCAGCAGGCGGGGCGGCGGGTGTGCAGCAGCGCGTCCCTACGAACCCCCGTCCGCCGGTCGCAGCAGGATGGCCGGCGGACGCGCTTTTGCGCGTCCCTACGCCCCCGGTAGATCACTCTTCACCCGCGGGTGCTTCCTCCTCAGCGGTGGGTGCTTCCTCCTCGGCGGGTGCTTCCTCCTCGGCGGGTGCTTCCTCCTCGGCGGGTGCTTCCTCCTCGGCGGGTGCTTCCTCCTCGGTGGCCGGGGTGGCCTCCGCGTCCGGCTGTTCCTCCTCGGCGGCGGGTGCTTCATCTTCGTCCGCCGGTGCTTCGTCCGCGTCCGCGTCCGCGTCCGTGTCGGCGGGGGCGGCATCATCGGCGGGTAGCCCGACCAGTTCAACGGCGTCAATCTCGTTCCAATTAGCGCCGCTACGCTGGTCAATCGTCAGCCGGACACCGACAATCGGGCGCGCGGTGCGCTCAAACGAGACTTCCAGCACGTTAGGGCACTCCTCCTGCAGTTCGCCGGTGCTGGTGTAGACGCTGGTGGCGTTGCCCCGCTCGTCCAGCAGTTCGACGTTGGTGATAAAGCCCGGCTGGTGGTTCTGGTGGATGTTGACCTGCGTGGCAAGGACCGGATCGGCAAAGCGCAGTTCTAGCTCCTCCAGGCTATCGGGAGCAGCCGAGGCCCAGGCCCGCTGACTATCGCGGCAACCCTCGACATCCGGTGCGCCGGTGGCATTTTCGGCCTCGTAGCCCTCGTAGGCGCTGCTGGCGGTGGCTTCGTCGGCCCACTGCCGCTGGAGCGCTTCCTCCGGTATCGGCGTTGCATTGGCGGTGGCCCGAGCTGCGGCGGTGGCCTGTGCCACCGTATCGGTGGCAAGCCGTAGCGCCGTCAGCGCGCTATACTCGCCACTGTTGTCGCTGACCCAGACAATATTGCGGCGTGTCACTGCAATGCCGTTGGGCAGGCTGAACTCGCCGATCTGTGGAGTCGTATTGGGCTCGGCAACCGCGCCGCCCCGCGCCAGCAGCGTACCGCCCGGCGCAAACTTGAGAATACCCACGTCCCAGGTCGCCACATAAATGTTACCCGCGGCATCCAGGTCGATGGCACCGGCAGCAATACCATCCGGGGTGATGTCGGTGCCGAAGCGGGCCAGTTCCTGCCCGGTGCCGTCAAGTTTGATCACGGCTTTGTTAAACGTTTCGGCCAGGAAGATATTGCCCTCATCGTCCACCGCCAGATCAGCCGGGTTTAAGCCCTCAGGCAGCGCAACGCGGTCAACAAAGCTCCCATCCGCGCTGTTGAAGCGCACCACGCTACTGGTGACACTGCTGCCATCCTCCCCGACGCGGCTGTCAAGCGCATAGATACTGCCGTCGGGACCGATGGCAAGCCGCTGCGGTGACGAGAGGCCGAACTGTTCCGGCGCATCACCGGTTTCACCCCAGCGCCGCACCAGCGTCCCATCCTCGTCAAACTGCGCGATGGCATTCCGTCCATAGTCGGCAACAAACAGATCGCCGTCCGGATGGAAGGCAACATCGTATGCATCCAGCAATTCTTCCTCGCCGATGGTACCGATCAGATCGCCATTGGCCGCAAAGTGCCAGACCCCACGCGAACTCTCGGCCAGGTAGATGGTGCGATCATCACCGGCCGTCAGCCCGCGTGCAGCCACAAAGCGCCCGCGCGGTGGCCCGGTGTTGCCGCCCAGCCGCAAGACCACCTCGTCCGACCCACCCAGCGTACGCAGCGGCTGCTGGACCATATTTTCCGGGGTGGGGGTGGGCGTAAGTGGTGGCGGGAAAAAGCGCACACTCTCGATAATGGACTGAAAGACCTCGCGTTGGGCCTGCCATGCGTCCGGGGTGGCCTGCCCCAGGATACGCACCGCGCGCTCCGACGTCAGCACCACGATCAGGCGTCCGGCTCCGCCGGGGGCTTCCAGGTCGGCGGCTTTGCCCTCGTGCCCGCCCACCGTTACTGTGGTAGTATCGCTCAGGCTGAAGCCGGCGTTTTGCGGCTCAACGCTGATAAAGTCAAAAAAGGTCTGCGGATTGGCAATCACTTCGACATTGTGTTGTTCGGCGATGGCCTCCAGCGGAGTTGAGTCGACCAGGATAACCATATCATTGCTGATCGTCTCCGCTTCCAGGGCGGCCTGGCTGGGTGAGATGGCCCAGGCCGCGCCGTTCAACTCACGGGTGTACCAGGACTCGGGATATTCCAGGCGAAAACCACCCTGGTCAACCCGTAGTTCGGCATCAAGCTCAACCGCGACGGATGTTGGCCGGACTGTTTCGGCGGGTGCGGTGGTGGCAGGGGCTGCTGGTGCGGCGGTTGGTCCGGTAGCCGCTGGTGCCTGGGGTGATGTTCCAGGGAGTGAACAGGCTGTCAGGATGGTGAAACAGGCGGTGATGATGACTAACAGTCGCACAGCGTGAGGCGACAGACGCGACATCGAACGTTCCTCTTTTATCTTTTAACATATGTCAACCGGGTGGATCGCGCAAATTATACCATACAATGCGCCAGATGTTCCCGTTGGTGGCATAGTTCCCCCTAGATTCCAGGAATTACGCGATGCACGCAAACCAGGCGTTTTATTGGATGAACGTCCGATTTTGTCTCCCGATGGAGAATGACGCAATGCGTGTAAATGATAGGACTTACGCGGTCGGTTCCAACCCCGGCATGTGCCTGAATAAACGGCCCGACTCGCCTCCGGCAGGGCGGAACCGGACATCCTTGTTCACACACATGTTGCACATCGTGCAACATGTGTGTGAACAAGATCAAAACGTACCATGCTGCCGGAGGCGAGGCCGGCCTCCATCTGGTCAAACGTCCGGTTTGAACGTCCACCGCGTAAGTCCTGTCATTTACACGCGTTACGCAATCGCTGACCTGAAAGACAATTCCGCCTCCGGCAGGGTGGAAGAACCCAGATCTTGTTCACGAAATGTTGGCTCGAAGAGCCAACATTTCGTGAACAAGGTAGATCACGTACCATGCTGCCACAGGCGAAATACGCCGTTATCGAAAGCAAACGGTCCGTTTGAATGCCCACCGCGTAAGTCCTGTCATTTACACGCGTTACGCAATCGCTGACCTGAAAGACAATTCCGCCTCCGGCAGGGTGGAAGAACCCAGATCTTGTTCACGAAATGTTGGCTCGAAGAGCCAACATTTCGTGAACAAGGTAGATCACGTACCATGCTGCCGCAGGCGAAATACGCCGTTATCGAAAGCAAACGGTCCGTTTGAATGCCCACCGCGTAACTTCTGTCATTTACAGGAGTTACGCGGTCACGAACCCGAAGGGGAATGTCGCCTCCGGCAGGGCGGAAGATTCCATGCTTTTGCACAAAAAAGTTACACATCGTGCAACTTTTTTGTGCAAAAGAAAAAAGTACCATGCTGCCGCCGGCGAGTCGAGCCGTTCGTTCAGGCACATGCCTCATTTGAAAGTGACCGCGTAAGTCGTGTAAATTAGTCCATCGTTTCATCAGCCACCGACTGATCGTCATCCGGGCGGGTGATAATGTCGAGAATGCGGCTGAGTTCGGCATCGGCGTCGGCCAACCAGGCAGCGGACCAGATACGCCAGATCTGCCAGCCGTGCGCCGCCGGCAGTTCTTCCGGCAGCCGGTCGCGGTCGCGGGCGGTTGGCGCGGCGTGATAATCGTTCCCGTCGCCGGTAATCCCCAGCAGGTAACGTCCGGGTGTGGTTGGGTCGGCGATGGCAATATCGATCCGCATATCGGAGTGACCGACCTGGCGTTCGATGTGCAGCCCGTTGCGGGCCAGTTCCTCGGCCAGCGTATCCTCGATGCGCGGAAAGTCCTCTTCGGGTGGGCTGATCATTGCGTCGTAGAGCATCTGCCAGCTTACGGCCTGGGGACGTTCGCGGGGTGTGCGTAGCGTGGCAGTGCCCCCCTGCTGCACATACTCGAGATAGGCCCGCAGCAGGCGCGGCCCCGGATAGCGCGCGCGGCCCAGGTCGATCTCCTCCGGCAGCAGCGAGCTGACCAGATGGACCCGCTCCCGCGCCCGGGTGATGGCAACATTGAGTCGCCGTTCGCCGCCCTGCTGGTTCAGCGCGCCGAAATGCATCATCAGGTTACCGCGTGGGTCGCGCCCATAGCCCACGCTGATGAGAATGACATCACGCGCATCGCCCTGCACATGCTCCAGATCTTTGACAAAGAAGGGCTCATGTCCCGTCTCAGCGAAGAGCGGCGCGAGGGTGGCGTCGGTGGCGTAGCGCTGCTCGAGTATCTGCATGATCGTCTGCTGCTGCGGCTGGTTGAATGTCACCACGCCGAGCGAACGCCCCGGCGTTGCTCGCACATAGGCACAGACCAGATCTGCTACCCGCTCGGCTTCGACCTGATTGGTGTGCGTGCCGCGCCGGTCGTAGCTGCCTTCCGGGACATGCTCAAACGTGACGCCATAGGTATCCGGCGGGTTGGCGGTGGGAATGGTTGCCAGTTGCCCCGCGTAGAAATAGAGATTGGCGAAGGCAAACAGCGCCTCATGGCGGCTGCGGTAGTGCCGACGCAACTGCAACGTAGGCATGCCGGCGGCCAGCGCGGCCTCCAGGAGGCTTGTCAGGGCTTCAGGTCGCTCGGCTTCCTCAGCGTTGTACCGGTCGCCGGTTGCGCCGGCGGCAAAGAGGTTGGTCGGCGCAAGCTGCTGCTGGTCCCCCGCAACGATCAGCGTGCGGCTGCGCATGACGGCCCCCAGCGCCGTTTCGAGCCGAAGTTGGGATGCTTCGTCAAAGATGACCAGATCGAACGGCGCAATATCCGGTTCAAGTAACTGGCTCACACCGAGGGGGCTCATCAGCAGGCAGGGTGTAAGCTGCCCCAGCAGCGGCCCCAGTCGCTGCAAGAGCCGGCGAACGGGCGTGTGACCGGGTGTCTGTGTCGGCTCCACCCGCAGATCGGCCAGCGCGTCGGCGTACTCCGCCGATGATAGGATTTCCTGGCGGCGGGCCAGCAGCATCCGGCGCAGGCGGTTCTGGGTTGCGGTCAGGTAGGCCCGGTCAAGTTCACGAAAGCGAGTGATCAGCGCTTCGTGGGTATCGCGCTGGAAATCCCGCAGCACCGGGAACTGCGTATGCGCCGTATCGATCCAGCACTGGTAGAACTGCTTTTGAAAGGCGCGGCGCGGCGCGGCCCGTGCCGGGTCACCTCGGCTCAGCGCATCAAGATAGGGCGCGATCTCCAACTCGGCGGCGCGCCGGCGCAGTGCGCAAAACTCCCACCAGCCATCCAGTTCGGTCATCCGTTCCAGCAGGATCGCCGGGGATTTTGCCGGGCGGATGCCCGCGTTGTCCGGGAGTGGTTGTTCCTCGTCCAGCAGTTCGGCGAAGCTATCCGTCAGGGTTGCGGGCGGGGGAAAGAGCGTCTGGAAGACCGCCAGTTCTCCCTCGAAAGCGGTCATGGCTGTGCTCAGTTGGGCGGCGGGAGCCAGCAATGCCGCGCGTTCGGCGGGCGGCAGGTCGGCCAGGCGGCGCAGTTGTTCCGGCAGCGGGTGCGGGAAGGGCAACATCAGGACGTGCAGGGTCCACTCACAAGCCGCTTCGTAGATCTCCCAGTCGGTGCGGCGACCGGCAAAAAACCGGCCTGAACGCACAACCAGGCCGGGAATAATCTCCTCCAGATGCTGTTGTGCGGCGCGTAACGCGCCAACCAGCCGCAGGTCGGCCAGCGCTCTGGAGTAGGTCAGTGGTCGGCGGGGGCGCAACCGGGCACGGAGCGCCGCCATGTCCCGATAGTAGCCGGGCCGCAGCAGCCGCGTCCAGCCCCGGTAGCGCTGCTCGAAGCGCTCCAGCATACGGCCCTCGGGGTCCAGTTGCAACCCGGATTTGTCCGGGGTCAGGCGGGTTTCCGGCGCGATTGGTTCGACCGGCCGGTCATTCGTGTCCGCAGGCGTGGTTGGAGTGATCGGATGGTCGCTCGTACTCTCCGCCGCGCCGATGGCGTAGCGCTGCCGGATCTGCGCTTCCATGTCGGCCATGCTGGTGTAGCGCTGGCGGGCGTCGGCAATGTCAAACTGCAGATATTGCACATAGGTCAGATCTTTATCCAGCCAGAGGCTCAGAGCATGGGGCGCGCGCAGCAGTTCGATCAGGCGAGCCAGGGCGCGCGTCTCCGACAGGCCGGTGGGCGCGGGCAACCCCAGTTGATCGGCAATGCGTGCGGCGGCCGGCGGCAGATCGCGGATCGCCAGGCTCAACGTGCGCAGATCATTGCGGATGCGCCCCCGTTCGCTAAAGGAGCCAACCGTAACCGCGCAGCCGTACCAGGGGTTCCCCGGCAGTGTCTCCAGCAGCGCGCTGCGGCTGTCCAGTTGCCGCAGCAGGGCGTTGATCCCCTCCATCTGTTCCGGCGTGTAGGCCGTCGTGTCACCCATGGGTATGTCACACGCGGGGGCATCCTGCAGACCGGCAAGCCGCGCATAGACCTCGTAGGCAGTCAGCCCCAGCGGACCCAGCGGCGTATGCAGCGCCTGGGCGTAGGCATTTAACCGGTCGCGGGTGGCGGCAAACTCGGCGTAGGGAAAATCAACCTCGGACGGTAGTTCCGGCGGATCAGTCAGCGCTGTCAGCGTCTCCAGCAGCGCGCTGCGGCCCGCCCTGGCGCCATACAGGGCGAGGCAGAAATCGGCCAGCCCGACCTGGTGCAACCGTGTGTAAACCTCCTGGAGCGCGGCCTGCTTCTCGCTGACAAACAGCACCCGCCGGCCATCGGCCAGGCATGTGGCAATGATATTGGCAATTGTCTGGCTCTTGCCGGTGCCCGGCGGCCCCTGCAGCACAAAGTCGGCTCCGGCACGGGCGGCGGCAATTGCCGCCTGCTGCCCGGCGTCAGCGTCAAGCACCTGATAACACTCCGCCGGGTCAACGGTGTCGGGCGGTACTGTTTCCGGCAGCGTGGGCGGTGGGGCGTCCCCGGCGAGGAGCGCCAGCAGCGGATGCGGCACGGGTTGCGCGGCGGCATACTGCAGATCCAGGTAGAGCAATATCTGCTGAAAGGCGAACAGCCCCAGCGCGGCGTCGGACAGCACCTGCCAGCCGGTGTAGTCAAACACCAGCCCGGCCACCTGATCAAAAAACTGCTCCGGCTCCAGTTCGGCGCTATTTTCGGGAAGATCCGGCAGCACCAGGCCATACGCCCACAGTAACTGGTGGGCCAGCAGCGGGTTCACCCGGATCTGATCGTCGCGCAGGCGCAGGGCATACTCCAACGTCGGCGCGTGATAGTGCAGTTCCACCGGCAGCAGCAACAGCGGCGAGCGCAGGGGCTGTTCCGGCAGATGCGGATCGATCCATCGGAGAAAGCCCAGGGCCACACACAATACATCAATGCCATGCTCACTCTGGGCCGTCCGCTCTCGCCCGCGCAGATCGGCGAGCGTGTATGCCAGTTCGTCCGGGTCAAGCTCACTTACCAGGACATCGTCAGGTATCGGCGTGCCGGTCGTGGGCAGTTCCGGTTCCAGCGAGTTACCCGACGTTGACGTCGGCGAACTGTCGCCGACAAGCATTTCATCTGCGGCACCGATTGCCCATGGCAGTTGCTGCCGCTGCCGCACCAGTCGGTCAAAGAGATCGCCGGTCGCGGGAGCAAGCAGGCGCACGGCGAGATCCCCGCCGGCCGGCTCGCCTGGCCGCGCAAAGCGGCAGTGCAGCAGGCGATTGCGCGGGCTCAGGTCAAGCAGGGTTGCTTTCCAGGCTTCAAGCTGCTGTTGAGTTGTGAACATAGTGGGACAGATTGTAGCGCTGTGCTGGGGGGGCGTCAAGCGAATGGTACGGCCGGCGATAATACCAACCAAACCTTAACAAATTGACATGAAAGATTATTCATTAGTCACGTTCACATGGATACAGATAGCTCACCTCATCGCAATCTTACTCTCTACTCCCTGGATGAACTGTCTATGACCATGCTATTCCGGAATAGCGCCTGTACAAAGTCTTGTTCATAGCGAAAGTTATCAAACAGCGATGATACTTTCCATGTGTGAGGAGGAAGCTAGTATGCGTCATCATGGTACGGCGTTTGAGCGCGGAATGCGCAATGTCACCAAGTCGGAATTTGCCTCAACCGGTGTCTTTGGACGGATGTTCCCATCGCTGCCTTCGTATGATTTTGCTGATAAGCTGCTGCGCAAACTGGGCAGCAACGGTGGCATTATGGACGAAGCGGCGGGAAATGCCTCGGGGAATAGCGAAACTATCGCTGCCGGGTTTACCTTCTTCGGTCAGTTCATCGATCACGATATTACATTTGACCCGACTTCCAGCCTGGAGCGGCAGAATGATCCGGCGGCAATCCATAACTTCCGCACCCCACTGCTGGAACTGGATAGTGTCTACGGCTCCGGGCCGGAGGCCGGCCCGTTTCTCTACCAGCAGCGCACCAGCCGCAACGGCCAGAATGATCCGGCCAAGCTGTTGCTCGGCGTGAACGACAAGAACGAGCCGATTGATGATCTGCCGCGCAACAGTCAGGGCGTAGCGCTGATTGGCGACCCCCGGAACGATGAGAACCTGATTATTTCACAAATGCATCTGGCCTTTCTCAAGTTCCATAACTGTGTTGTCGATTACCTGCGCGCCGACGGCACACCGGAGGGGGAGATCTTTGAGGAGGCGCAGCAGTTGGTCCGCTGGCACTACCAGTGGATTGTCGTGAACGAATATCTCCCGCTGATAATCGGCCGGGAGCTGACCTGGGATATTCTCGAAAATGGCCCCCGGCACTATCCGATCAAGGAAGATCCCTTCATCCCGGTTGAGTTTGCCGTGGCTGCGTTCCGCTTTGGGCATACGCAGGTACGGGAGACCTATACCGTTAACGATGACAGCGGGAGCCTGACGCTGTTTGGCGGACTGGGCCGTGGCTTCGAGCCGGTGCCGGCAGAGAAGCGCGTGGACTGGCGGTTCTTCTTTGACATTGATCCCCACTACACCCCCGCGCCGTCACGCAAGATCGATTCCAAACTGGCCGGGGTGCTGTTTGACCTGCCCTTCGTCTTCGAAGCGGATGTAGCGCTGAAGTCCCTGGCGGTCCGCAACCTGCTGCGCAGCGAGTCGTTTACGCTGCCCTGGGGCCAGCGGGTCGCTCAGGCAATGGGCATCAAACCGCTGACCGACGAGGAACTGGGGCTCACGGCGCTGGGCTTCCCGACCAATCGCGCGCCGCTCTGGTACTACCTCCTGCGCGAGGCCGAGGTGCGCAGCAAGGGTGAGCATCTGGGGCCGGTGGGTGGCCGCATTGTCGGCGAAGTGCTGCTGGGCCTGCTCAAGGGCGACAGCAAGTCCTACCTCTGCGCGGCTCCCGACTGGCAGCCGATGCTACCGGCAAACGTAGCCGGAACATTCACTCTGGCCGACATGCTGGTCTTCGCGGGCGTGGTGCCGATACCACCCTCGGAGCAGATCTACAGCGTGCAGTCGGGTGACACGCTACGCAAGATTGCCCGGCACTTCTATGGCAATGAACTGCGCTGGCGTATGATTTATAATGCTAACCGCGACACGATTAGCAACCCGGATTTCATTCGTCCGGGCCAGGAGTTGATCATCCCGACGTAATTTGCCGGATCAAACGGATCATCCGGGGGCAGTCAGCCCTTGCGCCCGGTGATAACCAGTGTGCTGTGTGTTGTCTCAGCGTGCGCGGGCTGCACCCGGTCGAACCCTGCCAGGGTCCGACCGGGTTGATTATTTCGGCATTGTTTAAATGCACTTGACAGGTTGCATTCGGTAGTGCCGACGTATGAAGTTGGCATGTTAAAGCCAGACATCGCTGAATTGGAGTCCCGGCTTCAGCCGGATCGGGCGTTCCCGGCAGGCTGCCGCAGCAGGCACCCCACCGGCTAAAGCCGGGACTCCTGGATGGTAGCCGGAGAACGGTGCAGCGAAGGCACCCTACGGCTTCAGGCTGTCTCCGGCAGGCTAAAGCCGGGACTCCTGGATGGTAGCCGGAGAACGGTGCAGCGAAGGCACCCTACGGCTTCAGGCTGTCTCCAGCAGGCACCCCACCGGCTAAAGCCGGGACTCCTGGATGGTAGCCGGAGAACGGTGCAGCGAAGGCACCCTACGGCTGTCCGGCGGTGTTTTGATTCGGTGGTACAATAGTTGCAATTCCGCACTATGGCCGCAGTAAACCGGCATATTCAAGAGGAGAAAACAATGGTATCAATTGATCAGATCGCTGAACACATCGAGCACACAATTGCCGAGCAGTCATTGGCCGGAGACCGCGAAGGGTTGCGCCGGACGCAGTGGGCCGCAACGGTCATCATGTCCGCCGCCGAAGCGGCAGGCGATAAAGCGACCGCACTGCGCTTCCGCACGCTGGCGTCACACTCGGCCAACAAGCAGGAAGATCTGGCCGGGGAAGATTAGAACGATTTTGTAAACACCTATGCAACACCCAGTTATTCAACGCCTGCGCCGCTTCCGTGGCACCGAGTTCCGGCTGCTGCTGACGGCGCTGCTTTTCTTTGCCGCCGGATATCTTCAGGTGGTCTTTGTCACCAGCCGGCAGGAGGTTGTACCGGACCTGGCGGGAGTGTTGGGTATCTTGTGGCCCTCAACGCTGCCGCTGCTACTCTTTCTGGGGGTCTCGCTGGGGTTAAGCTGGCGCACAACCGGCGCGGACCAGGTGCTACTGCCGCTGGTGGCGCTGCTGGCCGGATTCGGGCTGCTGCTCAATGCCCGTCTAGAGCCCAGTCTGAACAATATCCTGTGTGAACTGCAGGATGGCAGCCTGGTGCCCTGCTACGGCGATGTTGCCACCAAACAGACGCTCTGGGTGACATTTGGCGTGATTGTGCTTGCCCTTATGATCTTTGTTCCCTGGGATCGGCTCTTTATCCGTTACCAACGCATGTCGCTGATGGACTGGCTCGACCATTATCCTTACGTCTGGCTGACGCTGGGGCTGGGGCTGATGTTGGCGACATTTGTCTTCGGCACCGACCCGAACGACAGCGGGGTGCGGGTCTGGTTTGACCTGGGCTTTTTTCTGTTTCAGCCCTCCGAGTTGCTCAAGATCATTCTGGTGATCTTTATGGCGGCCTATCTGGACCGGCACCGCGAGGTGGTCGCCGCCGGGTATCAACTGGGGCCGCTGACGCTGCCGCCACTGCCCTACCTGGTGCCACTGATGGGTATGTGGGGCATTGCGATGGGCGTGATTATCTTCCAGCGCGATCTGGGAGCGGCGCTGCTGCTCTTCGGCGTGTTTCTGGCGATGCTCTATGTGGCAACCGGGCGGGGGTTGTATGTACTGTCCGGGTTGAGCGCCTTTGGCATCGGCGCGTTTGTGCTCTATCAAATTGTGGCGATTGTTAAGCTGCGGGTGGCGGTCTGGCTTGATCCCTGGGCGACCGCGCAGGGCACCGGCTACCAGATTGTGCAGGCGATCTATGCGCTGGCATCGGGTGGTATATTTGGGGCGGGGTTGGGCCGGGGCGTGCCGGCGGTGGTGCCGGCGATCCATACCGATTTTGCCTTTACCGCGATTGGCGAGGAGTTGGGGCTGGCCGGGACGCTGGCCGTGCTGGTGGCCTACCTGCTACTAATCTTCCGGGGCTACCACATCGCGCTGGCGGTGCCGGGGCGCTTCCGCGGCTTTGAGCAACTGCTGGCGGTCGGGTTGACCACGATCCTGGCGGTGCAGACACTGGTGATCATCGGCGGCAACCTGCGGCTGATCCCGCTGACCGGCATTACTATGCCCTTTATTTCGTATGGCGGCTCGTCCGTGCTGATCAATTTCTTAATTATCGGGTTACTTATGCGGATTTCGGATACGAGCCGGCATGGGTGAGTGGACGGGCCGCAGCGCATGCCTGGCGTCACCGGGCCGACGCGCTGCGGCCCGTGAATTTTAATCCGGACATCACTGGATCGGAGTTCCGGCTTCCGCCGGAGCGGGCGTTCCCGGCCGGATATCTCTGTGTCCTCTGTGTGCTCTATGGCTATGACAACAAATCGGTATGAAGCCGGGATTCCAGTGAATGACGTATCCGGACTAATTTTTCAAAATTCATCAGCATGTCCCTACTCTTGTTTATCCGGGAATAGGACCGCCGCCCTATTGCGCGGGCGGAACGGTCTTGTTATGCTGCCAACAGGAGCAGCTTGTGGGCTGCTTCGGGTATAATCCTATCCAAATTCCTGACCTGTGAACCCTGATAGCCGCCTCCAATTTGATAATAAATCATCCGGCAAATAGTATGGCTCGCGGTACTGTCCTGATAATTGAACACCAAGAAGAATTGCGGCACGACCTGGCCCGGATCGGGCGGGCCTGCGGCTTTGATCTGCTGGTTGTCGCCGATGGTGAAGAGGCTACGGCCGCCTTCAATACCACCGATATCGATATTGTGTTGACTGACCTGGGAAGCTCTCGATTGGATGGATATGGCCTGATCCAGTGGATGCACGAACGTGGCCTGAACCAGCCGGTTGTGGTCATCGCCGGCAATAGTGACAGCACCAACCCGCTTGAGGGTGCGATCCAGGCGTTGCGTGCCGGCGCGTATGACTATGTGGCACAACCATTTGATCACGCGACGATTGAGGCGGCGCTCTGCCGGGCCGAGGCGAGTGTTGAGCGCCGCCGGGCCGATGGCGCGCTCCGCCGCCGCAACCGTGAACTGGCCGCCCTCAATGCCATCTCGGCCGCCGTCAGCACCTCGCTGGAACTGGACGAGATCCTGGATCGGGCACTCGGCACAATGGTTGAGGCACTCGAGTTGACCAGCGCGATCATCTATCTGGGTAACGCCGGCACCGGGTTCACTCGCTACCGCAGCTATGGCACATCCACCCGGGTGACTGCGCAGATGCCCGATACGCTGTCGGGAACGCTGCTCAGTGGGGTTGCCATCGGCGCGGCCCAGATTGTGCAGATCCTCGGCGATCTGGAGCAGATGGTCTGGCGCAGCGATGAAGCGCCCCAGGCGCTGATTGTGCTGACCGACCAGGGGGTTCCGTGTGGGCTGCTGCTGCTGATTGGCCCGGCGACCCAGCCGATCCAGCATGATCAACTGAGCCTGCTCCAGTCGATTGGGAACTACCTGAGCGTAGCGATTGCCAATGTTCGGCTCTACAGTGAGGTCCGCGACTCAGCGCGGCTGCTGGAGCGACTGGTGACGCAGCGTACTCAGGAGCTACAGCGCAGCCGCGATCTGCTGCACACGATCTTCGACGGCATTCCGGGCGGGTTGCTTTTGGTTGATGCCGATGCGCGAGTGCTGGCCGTGAACCGGGCCTATGCCCGCCTGCTGGATCAGGAACCGGAGGCGTTGATCGCCCAGGACTACCAGCAGATCTGGTCGGCACCCTGGGCGCAGGGGGCATGTCGGCTGGTCCAGCGCTGTATTGCCGGCGGGCAGCCGATCTATCAGCGCGATCAGATCAAGCACCCCCGGCACTCGCCGATTGTGCTGGATCACTACCTCTTCCCTGTGCGTGACGCAACCAGCGGGATCATCCAGGTGATAGAATATCTGGAGGATGTCACCGAGCGGCTGGCGCTGGAGCGGGCGCTGACCCAGAATGAACAACTGATGGCGCTGGGCAAACTGGCGGCAACAGTTGCGCACGAGGTCAATACCCCGCTGCTGGCGATCCGGGGTTGCCTGGGATTGCTTGCCAACGCCCAGGTCGATCCCACCGCACGCGCCGAATATTTCGCCATGGCCGAGAGTGAACTGGACCGGGCGGCGGGAATCATCCGGGTGATGCTCGACTTCTACCAGTCGAACGGCAATGAGCAGCGATCAACCGATGTCAATGTGCTGATCGAGCGGGTGGCTCAATTGATCAAGGGGGAGTGTACCCGGCGCAATATCGAGGTGTTGTTGTGCCTGGCTCCGGCGTTGCCTGCCATCCCGGTGATCCCGGATCGGCTCAAGCAGGTTATCCTGAATCTGACCCTCAATGCCCTGGAAGTCCTGGCTGACGAGGGGCAACTGATCCTGCGCACCTTTCTCCACGAAGAACCCCGGCATGCCTCCGGCGAACAGTTGGCCGCCGCGTCCGATGAAACCGGTTCTTTTGTTGTTATCGAGGTTGAAGATACCGGCAGCGGAGTACCGGACCTGTTGCATGAACAGATCTTTGATGCTTTCGTCACGACCAAGTCCGACGGCAGTGGGCTGGGGTTGGCCGTGTGCCGGACCATTGTTCAAGATCAGGGTGGAACCATTAGCGTTGAAAATGTTGCCGGAAGTGGTGCGCGGTTCACCGTTACCTTTCCGGTCGTCGGTGACACATCCACGACGACCGGGCAGCCTGCGCACACCGCAAACGAGGCATCACTGCTACCAGATCTGCATTCTTCATCTATCTGATAGAGGGTCTTTTATGAGCCAGCCACATATTCTTGTCGTCGAAGACGAAGCTGTTGCCCGCCGAGTGTTGCACGTAATGCTGACCCAGGCCGGCTATGACGTTACCAGTGTCGGTAGTGGGGAAGAGGCGCTCGAATATCTCGCTGCACAGCGGTTTGATCTGTTGCTGACCGATTTACAGTTGCGCAAAGTGGATGGGGTGCAGGTGATGGTAGCGGCCCGCGAGCGTGATCCTGACATTGAAGTTATTATTCTCACTGGCTATGCTACTCTCCAGTCGGCGATTGCGGCGGTGCAGCATGGCGCGCACAACTATATTTTGAAACCCGGCAATCCGGGTGAGATCGAGCAGAGCGTCGCCGATGCGCTCTCAAAACGCAAGAAGCGCGAAGATCAGGCGGTCTGGCTGCGGCGCATGGGCGAGAGCCTGCTGCAACTGGCGGATAGCGCCAATTCCGCGGAAACAGCAGTCCAACCAGGTGTCGTGGAACCCCTGGAGGAGTCGTTCATCCACCTGGGTGATCTGACGATTGACCTGCAGCGGCATCTGGTGACGCTGGCGGGTGCGCCGGTGCAGCTCTCAACCGGGGAGTTTGGTCTGCTGGTCTACCTGGCGCAGAACTGTGAGCATGTGGTTTCACCGCAGCAGATTGTCCGCAATGTGCTGGGCTACGACTCAACGCCACAGGAGGCGCGCGATCTGATCAAGGCGCGGATCTGGGCGCTCCGGCGCAAGATCGAGCCGCATCCCGACTCGCCCACCCGCATTGTGAGCGTGCGCGGGGTGGGCTACATGCTCCAGAGCCGGCCAACCGCGACTACGTCGTAGGGGCGTTGGCGTTGGCGGTGAACGGGTGAGGCGCGGATGCGAGGAGGCGAGGACGCAAAGTGTTGAAGGACATAGCGGGGTAGTCGTTGCACTCGTAAATCGTCCTGATTGATGGCGAAACCTTAGCCCAACTGATGATTGATCACAATGTCGGCGTCGCTGAAGTCACACGCTATGTCGTGAAGAAGATTGACCAGGACTATTTTGATGAGGAGTAATGGTGGCTCACACGAAGAATAATTGGCTACGCCTCCCAGTGGTTGCCGCAGGTGCGGAATTCCTCGTTATGGGCTATTTGATGCGCCGCAACATCCTAACCTACAAAGCACCACCCAATAACGAGGGCTACGATTTGATCTGTATTCATCCTGATCCGCGTCATATCCCTGCGCCTGATGAACGTGCGCAGGTTCGGGTGCAGGTGAAGAGTCGCTATGCAACCGACTGTGACCGCAGTTTTCCGCTCAACGAAGCAACATTTGATGCATTTGATTTCTTAATTATCGTCTTTCTCAACATTGGCAAATTCTATCGAGGGCATAATGGGACAGAGGGCGCCCGGGCGCCCGAGTTGTATACCCTGCCAAATGCATTTATCCGCGCACACCATCACGCTCATTCCTCCTGGTCAAAGGTACGACTGAATGGACTGGATGATGCGATTGCGCCATACGCTGATGATGCAGGATTTGAACACATTGCGCACTGTCTGGGGATTGCACGGCCAGTCAAACATCCACTTTGAACCGGCAAACGACAGGCAGGATTGAAGGCGCATCTTCCAGCGCAAATCGAGGGAAACCCAATCACCAGTTCCCAATCGCCAACCACAAAAACCGTCATTGTGACGTTACGAATCACAATGACGGTCAGCAGAGAATAGGTATCGCTCGTGAGCGCTTGTTCCTGTTTAGTTTTCCTGCATATCGAAAATTGTTCGTAGCACTTCCTTGTTTGCCTCGCTTTCCAGCCCATCTACCATCGCCAGCGATAGGATGTTGCCATCGGTGGCAACAAACCAGAAGACTTCTACTCCGTCCTCAGGATTGACGACCGATAGAACCTCACCAGTCAGAGCCTTGTTTTTCGATGTCGCTGGATAGCGTTCGATCTTATCAGGTGCCTGGTTCACCGCCTGGTGGAGAAACAGTTCGGCAGCTTTTTGCGCCTGCTCAGGGTTTTGATAGACATACTGCCAGTTCGCAACATATGCTTTTTGTTCGCGAAGAAGTGACGAAAACATGTACACAGATGAGTAGTCATACAGGTCTGCTGATTTTTCGACCTGGGTGTCTGCTGAGTCCAGTGGTTCCGCCTTATGCAGCGGATGCGATATTTCGGTAAAGTCACGTATATATCCATCGGATGATACAACTGCGTTTTCTGGCAGGTCGCGCAACGTGAGCATCGTCTGATGAGGATCTTGCGCCGATGCGATTGTATGTGACAGGACGATTGCCCCTGCTGCCCCAACTACAAGCAATATAGTCAAGAGAAGTATTCGTGGTGAGAATGCCTTCATAATGTGACTCCTTTCGTTATGCTACTGAGCGACGATTATTGTCCTACATTATACGACCGATGTGCCGCAGTAAGTGTAGGGTGCTGTATCGGCATTTTACCTCCTGACAGTCAATGGTAGAATGAGGCGGTATTTCAGTATGCTAGTGAGAGGTTTTCAGAAAGTGGAATGATCGCAGTGCGGATTATATGACTTCTGGTGTAGTTGTCAAGTAGGTTCCTGGCCTTTTGATCGTCTCGTTGTTGCCCATGTGATCATAGAGGACGCAGAGGTGCTGAACGGGAATGTGCCGTCCCTGCGCCGGTAGCCCATAGTCCGGCTGATTGCAGGAATGACGCGCGGAAGCGCTGATGGGGCGAAGGGGCGAAGGGGTGATGGGGTGATGGGGTGATGGGGTGAAAGCTGACCGTTTGTTCTCTGTTCTCTGTTCTCTGTTCTCTGTTCTCTGTTCTCTGTTCTCCCCCCCGGTATGTGACAACTTTGCCACTGCCTCTCCCCCGCTGTTTGTCCAATGTTCATCTCGCTCTGCCAGACTCATAGGTGCGGAGATATGCCGCCGGGCATGTCTCCCGCTTTGGAGGTAAGGATATCTGGAGAGAATAGCGAGGAAACAGTATGCGTGAGCTTTACCCGATTATATTTGCGGTCTTCTCAGTGGTTGGGCTGGCCTTTATGATCAGCCTGCTCTGACACGCGGTTTTTTCACCGCAGCGCCGATGAACCAACCTGCTTGAGGAATGATGATGGCGACGGCCTTCCGGGAGGGATTCCTTCCGGGGGGCCGTTTGGTGTTGGATCGCAACGTTTGCGTCGTGGGTATCCAGTTTAATCCAGATATCGTCGCTCAGGAGTCCCGGCTTCAGCCGGATCAGGCGTTCCCGGCAGGATGCCCTGTCCCGGCAGGCATCCCACCGGCTAAAGCCGGGACTCCAGTACGACACATATCCGAACTATTTTTTCAAATATCATAAGCTGGGACTGCTTGAGAACCAACCGTGGCGGCGGCCTTCCGGGAGGGGTTCCTTCCGGGGGGGCGTTTGTTGTTGGTTCGCAACGCTTTAATCCAGATATCGTCGCTCAGGAGTCCCGGCTTCAGCCGGATCAGGCGTTCCCGGCAGGATGCCCTGTCCCGGCAGGC
>JGI12109J20283_10063819_pt1 | contig 47887 bp, 37 predicted proteins | sample ElkSlonscriptome_12_FD_20283 | JGI IMG/M metagenome (IMG submission 20283)
GGCCGATTGCCGCCGATCGCGGTGCCCGGATCAGGCGATGTGGCGGGCGCAGCGGCCTCGGGCAATGTGGGCGGGCCAACGCAGGCGCAGATTGCCGCTGCACAAAGCCTTTCTTCCGAAGAACAGCAGGCGCAAATCGAAGGCATGGTCGCAATGGCCGAAGCGAAATTGCAGGATGATCCAACAAACCTTGATCGCTGGGTGATGGTGATGCGAAGCCACTCCATGCTGGGCAATCCGGCCAAGGCGAAAGCGACGCTGGAAGCGGCGGTCGCGGCAAACCCCGCAAACGAAGCGGGCCTGAGAGAGCAGGCGAGGGCGCTGGGTATCCAGTAAAGCGGGAAGAAGGATTCGCTAGTATTCGCTCCTCGGCTGAGGCTTCCCAAGTAACCTCACGCAATTTCGAGTGGGGCGAATAGCGTGGTCCCTCGCGATAATCCGCAGTGTTACACGCATTCTCATCGATGGATGATCGTGCGCGGCATCATTCGCCCGGCTCCGCGTCTTCTTCCTGCGTATTTTGGCTCATGTCAGCGAAACATCCGATGGCGATGCCGACCAGGATTGAGGCAAAACCACTTACAGTGCCGAATGTAATCTCAAAATAGTGCACCAGAGCAACCGAGGCCGCCAGCATCAGCGTCGCCAACAGCGCGATCAGCAGCGATTGCTTGCGATTATCGAATTTGGCGTCGAGATCGCTTTTGAAAAGTCTACGAGCGCTGATCCCTGAACCAAGTGCCAAATAGGCCGATCCGATTATGGCAAAGCCTAGCGCGATTTCTCCGTTCCAAAACGCGCCGCCACCAAAAAACAGAATTACGAGGGCATACGGACCAGCAAGCAACGTCATAAAATGAACATCATATTCCCTGACCGTCCCAAGCCTTCTTTTCCGGGTGCGGAGTTGGCTACGGACACGAAAGGGGCGCCCCGACGGAGCGCCCCTGCTTGTCTTCGTGATCGGCAGACTTAAACCACGCCAAACGCCAACATCGCATCGGCCACTTTTTTGAAGCCCGCAATGTTCGCGCCCTTCACATAGTCGACATAGCCGTCGCCCTGGTCGCCGTATTCGGTGCACTTTTCGTGGATGCCGGCCATCAGCTCGGTCAGCATGTCGCCGAGGCGTTCCTGGTTCCAGCTGATGCGCTCTGAATTCTGGCTCATCTCGAGGCCGGAAACCGCGACACCTCCGGCATTCGCCGCTTTGCCGGGGCCGTACATGATCTTCGCATCGTGGAAGACTTTCACACCATCGAGCGTGGTCGGCATGTTTGCACCTTCCGAAACGCCCTTGACGCCGTTCGAGACCAGCGTTTTGGCCTCATCCTCGTTAAGCTCGTTCTGCGTGGCGCAGGGCAGTGCGAGATCGCAGGCCACGCTCCAGGGGCGCTCGCCATCGTGATAGGTCGCGCCTTTGAATTCGTCGACATATTCGCTGATCCGTCCGCGCTTCACGTTTTTCAGATGCTTGACCCAGTCGATCTTTTCCTGATCGATCCCGTCGGGATCGTGGATGAAGCCGCCTGAATCCGACAGGGTAAGAACCTTGCCACCGAGCTGGACAACCTTTTCTGCCGCATGCGTTGCCACATTGCCCGATCCCGAAATGGCAGCGGCGTGGCCCTCGATATCCCTGCCTTGGTGTTTGAGCATATTGCGCAGGAAATAGACCGCGCCATAGCCCGTTGCCTCGGGGCGCATCTGCGATCCGCCATATTCAAGGCCCTTGCCCGTCAGCACGCCTTCCCAGCGATTGGTGATGCGCTTGTACTGGCCGAACATATAGCCGATTTCGCGGCCGCCAACGCCGATATCGCCGGCGGGAATATCGGTTTCCGGGCCGATATGGCGGTAAAGCTCGGTCATGAAGCTCTGGCAAAAGCGCATCACTTCGCTGTCGCTCTTGCCCTTGGGATTGAAGTTTGCGCCACCCTTGCCGCCGCCCATGGGAAGCCCGGTGAGCGAATTCTTGAATGTCTGCTCGAAAGCGAGGAATTTGAGCACGCTTTCGGTCACGCTGGGGTGGAACCTGATGCCGCCTTTATAGGGGCCGATCGCGTTGTTGTTCTGCACCCGCCAGCCGCGCTGAACGCGGATATTGTGATTGTCATCCTCCCAGCACACGCGGAAACTCACGATCCTGTCAGGCTCTGCCATCCGGCGCAGGATTTGCGCTTCGTGATATTTGACCTTGTCGGACATGAATTCGTAAATGTCCTGCGCGACTTCGTGCACGGCCTGAATGAATTCGGTCTGGCCCGGATTGCGTTTTTTCACGCCTTCCATGAATGTCGGCAAATCAACGTGATCGGATACAGCCATTGCGTAAGTCCCCCTTGTTTCATCCCAGTCGAAAATTCGCGACCCAAGCGAATTTCTCATCTCGCAGCGTTATTCACCCGAAGCGATCGCAACACAAGCGCTAGGTTTATCGCGTCGCAGCACCGCCTAGGCCTTGCAATCAGCCTCAAGTGCCGTAACAGATAGCGGCAATTCCCAACCATTTGTGCCATCAAGCGTGTGACGATCCGTTCTGGCAAGGTCACCTTCATGGCGCAGCCTTGCCGCCTGGCATTGTATAGAATGGCCAATTCGGGATGCAGCGCGAGAGCAATCCTCCAGCGCACGCGCATCCTCCCGCTGCCCGCGACGGCAGCGCATCTGGCCGGACAGGAAAGACATGGCTACTCTTAGCGAGGAACAAAACTCGCCTACTGACTATCCGATCGATCCGCCGCTGGTGGAGCTGGAGATTGAAACCCACGACAAGGGTTTTTACGATGGCTTCGCGCGCGAGGTCACGATCCCGGCAAAGATCATCGTGACCATCATAATCGTGTGGGCGATCTTCTTCCCGGTTCAGGCAATGCGCACGCTGGATGCCGCGAACACCTCGATCATTGCGCTGTTTGCGCCGTGGTATGTCTATCTGGTTGCCGGAATTGTCACGGTAAGCCTGTTGCTAGCGCTGCTGCCTCAATCGGGACGGCTGAAGATCGGTGGGCCCGATGATGAGCCGGAGTTTTCCCGTTTTTCATGGTTTGCCATGCTTTTTGGCGCAGGGATCGGCATCGGCATGTTGACCTTTTCGACCGGAGAACCGCTCGCGCATTTTTCCAACAATCCCGATATTATCCGCGGCGCAATCGAGGCGCGATCGGCTGAAGCGGTGCGCCCCGCCTATCTTTATACCTTCCTGCACTGGGGTTTTGGCGCGTGGTGCACTTATGCGCTGGTTGGGCTGGGAGTTGGCTATGTAGCGCATCGGCGCGGGCTGCCGCTTACAATCCGCTCCAGCCTTGCCCCGTTGTTTGGAGAGCGCATGTCAGGCCTTGCCGGCCACACGGTGGATGTTGTTTCCGTGGTCGCCACCATTCTGGGCGTTGCCTACACGCTGGGCTTCGGGGTCGAGCAGTTTGTCGCTGGGCTTTACCGTTTAGGGCTGGGGCAATGGCTGATGGTGCCGGGCGCTGATGGCACTGGCAAAAGCGCATCGAGCGCAGCCATCGTGCTGGCTCTTCTGGTGCTGGTGGGCGCTTCAACGATCAGCGCGCTTTCAGGTGTGGGCCGAGGGATCAAATGGCTCTCCAATCTCAATATGGGGCTTTCGCTGGGGCTTTTGCTGTTGTTTGCCACTGTGGGATCGGGGTTATTCGGACTTCAATTGCTGGGCACCGGATTGTGGGACTATTTCACCACCCTGCCAGCGCAATCGCTTTCGCTGTTTGCCTCGGATGGCAGCGGGGTGGGCGATGCGTTGGTGGCTTGGCAGCAGGGCTGGACTGTGATGTATTGGGCGTGGTGGATCGCTTTTGCGCCGTTTGTAGGCATGTTTATCGCCCGCATATCGCGCGGTCGCTCTTTGCGCGAATATATCCTTGGCGTTGCGCTGGTGCCTTCGCTGATGTGTTTTATCTGGATGGCGTTGGTGGGCGGCACGGCGATTGACCTGGAGCTATCAGGTGTTGCTGGCGGCACAATCGCCGATGCGCCCATGGCCGATCAATTGTTTGCAACGCTCGCCTTCCTGCTCGACCCCGCTCTTGCGGCGATCGTTTCGGGGCTGATTGTGATCTTGCTGATGACCTATCTCATCACCTCTGCCGATAGCGCGATCCTGATCGTCAATACGATCAACGGCGCCGGCGAGGATGAGGGATCACGGCGTTATCACATTCTGTTCTGGGGGCTAGCGCTGGCTTTCGTTGTTGGATCGATGCTGATCCTTGGGGGGATCGAGGCTATCAGGGTCACGATGATAATCGGTGCGCTGCCATTCTCCTTCGTGGTTCTGGCGATGGCGGTCTCGATCGTGAAGGCCGTGGCATTCGATCTGATCCGAACACGCTATGGCGTGCCGACAACCGCGCAGGAGTGCGAAGACTGGGGCGGCGCAACCACTTCTGCATCTTGATTGGGTGGATGCGGAGCGCTTCGAAATCATCGAGATGTGAATTCAATCGAGCTATGTACTGCTCACGAAATCAATCAGATTTATTTAAGTAAAGACAAAGTGTCCGCCTGCATTTTTTGCAATGCGCAGACCATGCGAACAGAATGAAATTCCTGCGATGGGCCTGTTGTTAAATTGCAACAGCATTCAGTTTGATTTTCCATTCCACCGAGCTGCTGTGGTCATGCTGCACCTGTTTTGATACCCGCTTTCCACACTCGTTGCGGAACAATCTATTCTCAGCGACGTCTTTACTGGGCCGCTGATGCGCTTTTTGCATCGCGAACCGCTCAATCATGCTCAAGAGGGCCTCAAAATGAAGAATTTTATCGGTGGTGCGTCTGTTGGCGCGCTTGCCATTGCACTCGCATCGCCTGCCGCTGCGCAGGAAACTCCCGCCACAACTCAGCCCGAAGCTGAAGCCCCCAAGAAGCGTGGCGGCGTTCCGGTGATCGTTGTCACCGCGCAGAAACGCTCCGAGGATTTGCAGGACGTGCCGATCTCAGTTTCGGCCATCGGCACTGAAGAGCTGAACGAACTCAACATCGATACCTTCGAGGATTACCTCGATCAGCTTCCCAGCGTGACTGCGGGCGGCAATGGTCCCGGTCAGAGCACCATCTACATCCGCGGCCTCGCCTCAACCACGCCCAATATCACCGTCGCCGGTGTCGCCGGCCTTGCGCCGAATGTGGCGCTGTATCTCAATGATCAGCCGCTTGCTCAGCCGGGCCGCAACCTTGACGTTTACGCAGCTGACCTTGAGCGGATCGAGGTGCTCTCAGGCCCTCAGGGCACTCTGTTCGGCGCCAGTTCGCAAGCGGGCGTTGTGCGCCTTATCACCAACAAGCCCAGCCTTTCCGGCATCGAAGCCAGCTTCCAGGGCGGTGTCAGCTTCACCAAGGGCGGCGAAAGCAGCTATCAAGGCGAAGTTATGCTCAACCTGCCGGTGACAGATACGTTCGCCTTGCGCGGTGTTGTCTATCTTGATGATCAGGGCGGCTTTATCGACAATGTTCAGGGCACACAGGACCTGACCGAAAGCGCCCGTTTCCGCCCCGCTGGCACGGTGCGTTCGAACGGCCTGCCGGTTTCGCCGGTTCGTGCGGGCTTCCAGTCCACTGCGGACCTGTCGGATGTGAACTTCATCGCCGCCGACAATGCCGGTCTTGCGCAGGACAACTTCAACGACACCACCTACTCGGGCTTCCGTGCCAGCGCTCTGTGGGAAGTCGCGCCCAACTGGACGATCAGCGTATCGCACCAGCGCCAGAGCCTTGAATCGGATGGCTCGTTCTTCGCAGACCCCAACATTGGCGGGCTCGATGATCTGGAAATCAGCCGTTTCGAGGAAGATCGTCTGGAAGATGACTTCTCGAACACGAGCTGGACGGTCGAAGGGCGTATCGCAATGCTCGATGTGGTCTACACCGGTGCTTACACCGATCGTGAGACCAATCAGCGCGCCGATTACACCGATTACCTGTTCGCCGGACAGTATCTGCCATACTATATCTGCGATACCTCGGTGACCTATCCCGGCGATGCGGCTCCAAGCGGGACGTGCCAGGCGCCAAACCTGTATGTGAATTCGGCGTCCGATACGACGGTGTTCACGCAGGAACTGCGCTTCTCGACGCCTGATGACTGGCGCATCCGTTTCCAGGGCGGCGGCTTCTATTCCGATCTCCAGCTCGATGAGCGGGTGGACTTCAATTATCCCGGCAACGTGTTCACGCGCGGCGCGGATGGCGAGTCGCTGGGCTTTGTGCCCAACTTCCCGCTGACCAATCCCGGAGCGCCTCCGGGCCCGGTCGGCAACACGTCGGAAGGCTTTTTCAGCCTGCCGGGGCCATTCCCCGCAGACACGATCTTCCGCAACGATATTCGCCGCACCGATGAGCAGTTCGGCCTGTTCGGCGAAGCCAGTTTCGACGTAGTGCCCGATTTGCTGACGCTTACGGCGGGCCTTCGCTATTATGATGTCGAGGTTGACCTGCTGGGCAGCGCCAACGGATCGTTCTTCAACCGCACATCGCCTGTGTTCGGCCCCAATTTCGGCATTCCGCAGGATCAGCGGCAGGATACGCAGCTTGGCGGCACCAATATCAGCGCGCTCTATGCCCCGAACAATCCCGACGGCAATCCCGATACAGCGTCCACCAGCGGCACAATCTTCAAGGGCACAGCCACGCTGACGCCGACCGAAGACCTGCTGTTCTATGTGACTTATTCCGAAGGTTTCCGCCCCGGCCTGCTCAACCGTCCCGGCGGCGCAGTTGGCCCGACCGGATTTGTGGTGCCCTTCGAGCTCGAAACCGATGAGGTGAAGAACTACGAATTTGGCTGGAAGACCGAATTCCTCGATGGTCAGGTGCGCCTGAACGGCTCTGCCTTCTTCGTGGATATCACGAACCTGCAGACCTCAATCTTCGACCCCTCGATCACCAACCTGTTCTTCGCTGACAATGCGGCGAATGCCGAGATTTACGGGCTTGAGGCCGATTTCGTGATCGCGCCCTATTCGATCCCCGGCTTCACGGTGGCGGGTGCTTTCTCGATCCTCGATACCGAGATCACCGAAGTGCTGACGCCTACCGATGATGTGGTTGCCGGCTCGGAACTCGCTTATGCGCCGGCCTTCCAGGGCAACATCCGGGCGCGCTATGAGTGGGATCTGAATTCGACGCTGGAAGCATTTATCCAGCCGCAATTCACCTATTCGGCGGAGAAGTTCACCGATATCGTCCAGATCAACAACATCGAGCTGGCTGACTATTTCCTCGCAGACCTTTCTGTCGGCGTGAAGGGTGACCAGTGGCGCGTTGAAGTGTTCGGTGAAAACCTGACCGATGAACGCGCTCAGATTTCCGGCATTTACGGCAATGATCGCGAGCGTATCGTGGTCAATCGTCCTCTGACCGTGGGCGTGCGTGTAGGCTTTGATTACTAAAGCTGGTTGCCGATATTGACGCGACAGGGCGGGGAGGGCTTGGCTCTTCCCGCCCTTTTGCTGCTAGGGATGCGCGCGAGATGAGCACACGCGAGGAAAAACTCAAAAGAGCGCAAGACGCGCTACAGGCCGGACGATTTGAAGATGGCCTTGCCGTGGCGGGCGAAGTGCTGGCCGATCAGCCAGGTGATGGCGATGCGCATTACATTGCCGCCATCGCGTCCCGCTATCTGAAGCGCTTCGATGCTGCCGCGCACCACCTTGACGCGCTTCATGCCGCCATGCCCGAATATGGCCGGGCATGGCAGGAAGCGGGGCATCTGGCAGCGGCGCGGGGCGATGGCGCAGCCGCACTCGCCGCCTATATGCGCGCCACCCGCTTCAATCCGGCGCTTGAAGCCAGCTGGCGCGAGCAAGCACGTCTTATGCGCGGGGCGGGACGAGGGGCAGAGGCGGACGCCGCCGAAGCCCAGCGCCAGCGCATTGCAGCGCTTCCCAAAGAACTGGTTGCGGTGCAGCACCATCTGGCGGAGGGGAGGCTGCTTCGCGCCGAGGAAATCTGCCGCCACTTCCTGCGCGCCAATTCCGGCAAATCCAATCCGCCCAGCGCCGCACATATTGAAGGCATGCGCCTTCTTGCCAAGATCGGCATTGAATTGGGCGTTCTTGAGGAAGCGGAGTTCCTGCTTGAAAGCGCGGTGGTGTTCGCGCCGGACGATCTGCAGCTCAGGCTTGATTACATCGATGCGCTGAGGCGGCGGCAGAACTTCGTCAAGGCGCTGGAAGAAGCCGAAGCGCTTCACACGCGCGATCCGGCTAATCCGCTATTCCAGTCACGCCTTGCGATCGAGTGCATCCAGATGGGTGAATATGATCGCGGTCTGGCGCTGTTTGATGCCGTGCTTGAAAAGCTGCCGCGCGATCCGGCAACGCTCACCAGTCGCGGCCACGCCTTGAAGACAAAAGGCGCGCGCGGGCAGGCGGAGGCAAGCTATCATGCAGCGATCGCGGCCAAGCCTGATCACGGCGATGCCTATTATGCACTTGCCAACCTGAAGACGTACCGCTTCGGGGCAAGCGAAATCGATGCGATGCGCCAGCAGACCCTGCGCCCCGATCTGGGCTTTATGGACCGCGTCCATATCAGCTTTGCGCTGGGCAAGGCGCTGGAAGATGCCGGCGACTATGAGGAGAGCTTTTCCTTTTACGAGAAAGGCAATGATCTCAAACGCGCGCAAACCCGCTATAGCGCCGATGCGATGAGCGCCGAGCTTGCACGGCAGCGCGAAAGCTGCACCGCTGAACTGTTTGAAAAATATGAAGGCACAGGCCACCATGCGCCCGATCCGATCTTCATTCTTGGCTTGCCACGTGCCGGATCAACACTGCTTGAGCAGATCCTCGCCAGCCATAGCCAAGTGGATGGTACGCTGGAATTGCCCAATATCCTTGCGCTGGCCCATCGTCTGCGCGGGCGCAAGGCGGGCCAATCACGCTATCCCGAAATCCTCCATGATCTGGGGCAGGAACAGCTTGAAAAATTCGGTGAGGAATTCATCGCGAACACGCGCATTCACCGGCAGGGCGCGCCGTTCTTCATTGATAAGATGCCGAACAATTTTCGGCATATCGGCCTCATCCACCTGATCCTGCCCAACGCAAAAATCATCGATGCGCGCCGGGCACCGATGGATTGCTGCTTTTCAGGGTTCAAACAGCTGTTTGCCGAGGGGCAGGATTTCACCTACGGGCTGAAAGAGGTGGGTCGCTATTACGCCGATTACGTGGCTTTGATGGATCATTGGGACAGCGTTTTGCCGGGTAAGGTGTTGCGCGTTCAGCATGAAGATGTGCTGGATGACCAGGAAGGCCAGACCCGCCGGATGCTCGATTTCCTCGGCCTCGAATTTGAAGAAGCCTGCCTGCAATTTCATCGGACTGATCGCGCCGTACGCACCGCTTCGAGCGAGCAGGTTCGCGAACCGATCAATCGCAAGGGGCAGGATGCATGGAAGCCATTTGAGCCGTATCTGGGCGATCTGAAAACGGCTTTGGGCAACCTCGTCTAGTCCCGCGTCGTTTTGCGCAGCACCGGCCTTGGCCAGCAAAATTTCACGCTAGGCCAGCTTCGCCCCGTCAGGCACGCCCTCGTCAGGCTGTGCGAGCACAATTGCGCCATCGGCATCGGGAAAGCCAAGCACCAGCACTTCGGACATGAACGGGCCGATCTGACGCGGGGCGAAGTTCACCACCGCCATCACCTGTCGGCCCACCAGCGCTTCTGGCGTGTAACGTTCGGTGATTTGCGCCGAGCTTTTCCTGATCCCGATATCCTCACCAAAATCGACCCACAGCTTGATCGCCGGGCGGCGCGCTTCGGGGAAGGGTTCTGCCCGCGTAACGGTGCCTGCGCGAACATCCAGCGCGAGAAAGGTGTCGAACGGGGTGATGCCGGGTGTGTCTGCCATGGGAGGTGACCATAGAATTTGCCTTGGCGATCGTCCATGGGTCCGATAGGTTGCCAATTACAACCAAGCCAGGTGCAGAAACCGGCACAAACGCATCACCCTGCGATCCTGAAGAGAGTGCGCGACCGATGGCAAAATTCATCCTCAACGGGGCACAGGTGGAGATCGACGCTGATCCTGCCATGCCCATCCTGTGGGCCCTGCGTGAGACGCTGGGGCTGAACGGCACCAAATTTGGCTGCGGTATTGCGCAATGCGGCGCATGCACGGTGCATCTGGATGGTCAGCCGGTGCGCTCGTGCTCAACGCCGGTTTCCGCTGCCGAGGGGCGCGCGATCACCACGATTGAAGGCGTTGCCGGGCCAGATGGCGAGCTTACCGCCATCCAGAAAGCCTGGATCAGCGAGCAGGTGCCCCAGTGCGGCTACTGCCAATCGGGCCAGATTATGGCGGCAACTGCGCTGCTGCGTGATAATCCTTCGCCCAGTGATGCCGATATCGATGCCGCAATGTCGGGCAATATCTGTCGCTGCGGCACATATACGCGCATCCGCCGGGCGATCAAAGTGGCTGCGGGCCAGCTTGAACCGCGCGCTGAGACAATCGGCACGGAGGCTTGATTGCGATGAACGATATGACTCCTGAAAAAAAGCCTTCAAAACTCGCGAAATGGAGCCGCCGCGGCTTTATCGGTGCGGGCGTTCTGGCGGGCGGCGGCCTGCTGATCGGCATCGCGGTGCGCCCCGGTAATCCCATCGGAGCGCTTGCCCCGAAAGTGGCGGGCGGCGATGGTGAGCAGCTGGTCAACAGCTGGGTCAAGATCGATACCGATAATATCATCACGGCCATCGTGCCGCATTGCGAGATGGGCCAAGGCGCGCATTCGGCGCTGGCGCAGATGCTGGCGGATGAACTGGATGCGGACTGGTCTAAAATTCGCGTGATGCAGGCGCCTACCGATGGTTCTTACGTTGTGTCTGATACAGCGCGCGCGTTCGTTGCGCCTTTCACGCTCAACGCGGCTGACTGGCTGGAGCCGACATGGGATGGCCTGTTCACGCAGGTTGCGCGGCTGGCTGATGCGCTGATCACTGGCGGCTCATCCTCGATTCGAACGACCGGGCAAGGCCAGATGCGCGTTGCCGGGGCAGCGGCGCGGCAGATGCTGGTGGGCGCGGCGGCTGATGCGTGGGGCGTGCCTGCGGGCGAAATCACCACGGCGAACAGCACGCTTACTCACGCCGCCACCGGCAAAACGGCAACCTATGCCGAATTTGCAAGCGCAGCCGCAGAGCAGCCGATGGATCAGACGCCCACGCTCAAGACGCCGGATCAATACCGGTTGATCGGCACAAGCGCCGCGCGCACCGATATCCCTGCAAAGGTGGATGGAACAGCGCGCTTTGGCATTGATGCCGAGCCGGAAGGCCTCGCGCTCTCCTATGCCGCCAGCGTGCGTCCGCCCGTTCCCGGAACGCGCGTCGCCAGCATGGACGCCGAAGCCGCCAAGGGGATGAACGGTGTGCTGCAAATCCTCAACATGGGCGATTTTGTCTCTGTGGTGGCAGATAGCTATTGGCAGGCGCAGCAGGCGCTGAACCGCGTCAAGGTGACATGGACGCAGAGCGACAGCGCGATCAAAACCACGCAGGACCAGTTCGCCGCCTATGCGCGCGCGATCGACGAAGCGGGCGCTGATGGTGGTGAGAAAGCGGCGGGCAAAGGCGATTTTGCGGACGCTTTCGCCAAGTCCGCGACCACTATCGAGGCGGAATACAAAGCGCCCTATCTGGCCCATGCGCCGATGGAGCCCATCAATTGCACAGCGCATGTGGCAGACGGCAAATGCGATGTGTGGACCTCCACACAGGTGCCGCTTATGGTGCGCAGCGCGCTGGCCGAAGCCACCGGCATCGCCAAAGACGATATCACCGTGCACCATCCCTTTCTTGGCGGATCGTTCGGGCGGCGGCTCGAAGCGGTCTACGCTGTCATGGCCGCGCGGATCGCTCAGGCCACCGGCTATCCGGTCAAATCGATCTGGAGCCGCGAGGAGGACACGCAAAAAGCGCTTTACCGCCCCGCCGAACTCAGCCGCTTCAAAGCCGGGCTGGATGAAGCGGGCGCGCTGATCGCGTATGATAACATCTTCACCCATCGCAATGATCCTGCCGAAGCCAGCGTGCCGGGCATCTACGCCATCCCCAACACGCAGGTTCGCGTGGCAGCAGCGCCGCGCCACTTGCCGTTTGCTGCATGGCGTTCAGTCGATCATTCGCAGCACGGCTGGTTTATCGAGAGCTTTATCGATGAGGCCGCGCATGCAGCGGGCGCTGATCCTTATGAATATCGCCTCGCCATGCTGAAGGACGCGCCGCGCCATGCCGCTGTGCTGGACAAGGTGGCCGAGATTTCAGAATGGTCTGCCCCGCGTGCTGAAGGCATCGGCAAAGGCATCGCCATCGTCGAAAGCTTTGGCACCATCGTGGCGCAGGTCCACGAAGTTGATATGAGCGCGGGCAAGCCCAGGCTGGTCAATGCCTGGGCGGTGTGCGATGCGGGCTATGTCGTGAACCCGGATGGCTTTGCAAACCAGATCGAAGGCGGCATCGTGTTCGGCCTGACAGCGGCCATGTACGGCGAGCTTGATCTGGTTGATGGCGCAATCAAACAAAGCAATTTCCACGATTACAAGATGCTGCGCGTGGATGAGACGCCGGCGATCACGGTCGAGATCATCAACAGCGGCACCGTGCCGATTGGCGGGGCGGGCGAACCCGGCCTGCCTCCGGCGGCGCCTGCTGTCACCAATGCGATCTTTGCAGCAACCGGAAAGCGCCTGCGCCAATTGCCGATTGCCAAACAGTTTGCCTGACCGGCGGAGCGGGGGATAATCATGATGCGCATGAAAGCTGCCCTTGTTTTGGGCGTTGCTTCCTCTCTTGTTGCTGCCTGCGGCTCTTCCGAGCCTGAGCCGGTGGTTGAACAGATCGTGATCCGCGCGCCTGGTGAGCCTGCGGCCAATGCAGCCCGCAAGGCGGCGACGATGGAGGCTGGCAAGGTTGATCTGGTTGCGCTTGGCGAACGGGCCTTCGCGCAATGCGCCGGGTGCCACGTGGCCGAAAAAGGCGCACGCGGCATGGCAGGGCCCAATTTGCACGGCGTGGTAGGCCGAAAGGCGGCGGCGCTTGATGATTTCGGCTACAGCAATGCGCTCAAATCATCGGGGATCACCTGGGACATCGCCGCGCTTGATCGCTTCCTTGCCAATCCTGCGGGCTATGTCGAAGGCACCAGCATGGTTGCAGGCGCCGTGGGCGATGGCGAGACCCGCGCGGCCATTGTCGCCTACCTCGCCTCAACAAGCGAATAGGGCCAGCTTCCCAAGATGGACCGGGCCGAAGTCCTGCGTTTTCTGGCAAGCGTGCACGCCGATGGGGACGCCAGCGTTCTGGTGACCGTTGGCGCTGTCGAAGGCTCTTCGATGCGCAGCGTGGGCACGATTATGGGCGTTGCGCAAGATGGCAGCTTTTCAGGCTCGCTTTCGGGGGGCTGCATTGAAAACGCGGTTGTTGCAGAGGCGCTTGAGGCGTTGGAGGCGGGCGAGCCGCGGGTGGTTCGCTATGGGGCGGGCTCTCCCTATCTCGATATTCGCTTACCGTGCGGAGGCGGACTGGATTTGCATTTTGCGCCGCTTGGCAACAGCGACTTTTCCGCGCAGTGCCTTGCCAGCGAGCAGGCGCGCGAGCCTTTCACCATCCTGACCGGGCCTGAGGGCGCCTCGCACGCGCGCGGGTGGCAGGCAAACAGCTTTGATCCCGCCAGCGGCATCGGCGCATTCGGACAATGGCCCGCTGTGCGCTTGCAGATCATTGGCCACGGAGCAGGGGTCGAAGCGCTGGCGCGTCTGGCGGCGACGATGGGATGCGAAATTGCAGTCCTGACGCCGGATGAGCGCATTGCGTCGTCGCTGCGGGAGGCAGGGCATACATGCACTGTGCTAAAACGCAGCAACGAGACCGGTCTGCTGCAGAGTGATCTTTTCGATGCCTTTGTCTTCCTGTTCCATGATCACGACTGGGAGATTGCTCTGATCGAAAGGGCGCTGAATCTGCCCCATTTCTATCTCGGCGCAATGGGCGGGCGCAAAGCGCATGCGATGCGCGAACAGGCCTTGCTCGCACGCGGAGTGAAGAAGGCCTGTATTGATAGTATCAAGGCGCCGATCGGAGTGTTTCATTCCTCGCGCGATCCGCAAACCTTGGCGCTATCGACACTGGCGCAGGTGATCCGCGCTTTTCAGGATAAAGATTTCGAGGCCGCGCTTGGGTGATCAACAGCGGCCTGATCATTGGCGAGTTGGCGTGGCTGTGCTGGCTGCTGGCCTGTCGCGGCGGTTCGGCGATGCGGACAAACTGGCGCAGCCCTTTCGCGGATCACTTCTGGGTGAACACGCCGCCCGCGCCATACCGCAGGAACACTTCACCCACGCTTGGATCATCGCGGCGCACAAAAACCATCCGTGCGAAGCCGTGTGGATCGATGCGGGATTTGAGATCGCGATCAATCCCTGCGCGGCTGATGGTATGGCGACATCGGTGGAGCTTGCAGCAAGGCTAGCCGATCAGGCTGGCTGCGATAGCCTGATGATTGCGCTGGCTGACATGCCGCTGGTTGATCGCCGGCATTTTGCAGCGCTGGCGCGCACATCAACGCACCATAGCGATATCCTGATATCAATCCGGGACTGCCAGCCTATGCCGCCAGCCCTGTTCGGCCGCGATCATTTTGCCGATCTCAGCGAACTCAAAGGCGATGCGGGAGCGCGCGAACTGATCAGGCAGGGGCAAGCAGTTGAGTGCCCTGCGCAATGGCTGATCGATATCGATACGCCAGAGGCGCTCGCCCGTCACTCATGAGAATTTGAAAAGAAAGCCCCGCCCATCTCTCGACATTGGGGAAGGATGAGCGGGGCAATCCGTTTTCAGGCCATTGAGAGAGAGGAGAGGACCTGAAGACGGATGGGAAACGGGCAGAAAACGCTCCATCAGAAATTGTACTGGGTTGAAAATTGCAGGCGTTGCAGATTGCCGCTGCGCCCGTCTTCCAGCATGCGTTCCGCATACAAAAACTCGACACCCACATTGAGCGGTCCGACCGGGTTCCAGATCAGGTTTACAAAGCCGTTCCAGCTTTCATCAGTCACCTGATCGGTGGTGAGAGCAACGGGATTGTCTGCTTTGAAATAGGAGCCAGCGATATTGCTGCGCAGCTTGTCAGACCACACATGGCGATAGGCGGCAAAACCGGAATAGGTGGCAATGGGATTGAGCATCCCATTGGTGTCGATCGCCGCATCGTTGACGATGTTTAGCCCCATATACCGGCCAAGCCCTTCGCCCACCGTGGCGGTGAAACGGAAATCATCGCGTGGCCCAACCTTGAGCTTGCCCGACACACTGGTGCCATAGCCCCAGGCGGCATCGTCTATGCCAAGCAGATCATCTTCGGAAATGTGCAATTGGCGCGCAATCGCGGTGATGGTGAAATTGCCCCAATCACCGTTCCAATTGTAGCGGCCCACAATGTCTGGCAGCTGATCATCGCCTGCAATCACGCGGGCGCCGGTATGCGAGGTCACCACCGTTTCAGGCTGTTCGACCGCGATCTGCAAGCCGCCATTGGTGTACCGGATAAGCGGCTGGCGATCGAAGGCAGTGCCCGGCGTCACTCCGATAAAGTCCAGCGTATCGGGCAAAGCGCCCACATTCATGAAGGTTGTCCAGCCCTGGCCGAATGTCCAATTGTCGTAATTGATCAAAGCGTTGCGGATGCGCGGCACGAAGCTGTTTGAAATCCGCTCATCCCCGCCTGCTGTCACGTTGAAATCAAGCTCGATCAGGCCCGATAGCTTGTGATCGGTGCCCACATCGGTTTCGGTCTTGAACAGGAAACGCGTCTGGCGGGCGGAAAAATCGGTGTCGAAACCGCTGGATCGTCCGCCTACGGGGATCGCCACCGGGATCAGAAAATCACGCAGGATTGAATTGCCGGGCAATTGCCCGCCGCTGGTGCGCTGGCTGATTGCGTCGAGCTTTACGTAGCCATCATAGGTCACACGCGTATTGCCAACCTTGAAACCTTCGCCCGATGCAATTTCGAAGTCGATTATCTTTTCCGACATTTCGGTCTGATCGAACACCAGTTTTTCCTGGCTCGCTGCCATTTGCGTCTGGCGCGTCTCAAGAGCACGGGTTGCGTCGAGCGCGGCCTGCGCTTGCTGACGAACCGCTTGCATTTCAGCCGCCATCCTGGCTTGCTGCGCCTGCATCTCGGCGGCTTGTGATCCGGTAACGGCTGGCGTTGATGCTTGAGGCGCGGGGCCAGTGGGCGCCGCCTGATTGTCCAGCCGTTCTATTAGGCCTTCAACAAGCCGCTCCAGCCGCTCCAGCCTGTCTTCAACGCTTTGCTCCTGCGCCATCAGCGGCGCTGCGGTGAGGCATGTTGCCGCCAAGAGGCCGGCACGCAACGCGCGCCGCACGGTGGTTCGCGACATAAAGTTCCCTCCCAGTCATCTTTTGTGTCACCTTCAACCCTGCGGCGGGGCTCGCCAATTCACCAGCTAGCCGATAGTCTTACGACCATTGTCTAAAGAGCATGAATTGGGAGAACTGGGGTATGGATAGCTCAACCAAAGGGAGAAGATCGATGATCCACGCTGTCGAGCGTCCGCAATCCAGCCGTGCCACGCACTGCATGGCAGAGCAGTACACTGAAATGTATCGCCAATCGCTCGATCAGCCCGATGCTTTCTGGCTGGGCCAGGCTGAGCGGCTGACATGGTTCAATGCGCCAACCAAGGGGGGCGATTGGTCATTCGATCCTGTTGATATCAAATGGTTCGCCGATGGCACGCTGAACCTGTGCTACAATGCGGTTGATCGCCACCTTGAGGCGCGCGGTGATCAAACCGCGCTCATATTTGAGCCTGATGATCCGCAAAGCGGCTCTCGCACCATCACCTATGCCGAGTTGCACACCGAAGTGGTGCGCATGGCCAACGCGCTGAGGGCGATGGGCGTCAAGAAAGGGGACCGCGTCACCATTTACATGCCGATGATCATCGAAGGCGTTACCGCGATGCTCGCTTGTGCGCGGCTTGGTGCGATTCATTCGGTGGTGTTCGGCGGCTTCTCGCCCGAAGCGCTCGCCAGCCGGATCGAGGATTGCGACAGCCGCTTTGTCATCACCGCCGATGAAGGCCTGCGCGGCACCAAACGTGTGCCGCTGAAAGCCAATGTCGATGCGGCGCTGGCAGAACCCGATCACGAAACCCCGCTCGATGGAGTGCTGGTGGTGCGTCACACCGGCGGCGGCGATTTCGACATGGTGGAAGGCCGCGATCACTGGTTCCACGAGGTCGCGAGCGATACCGATTGCCCGTGCGAGGTGATGAATGCGGAAGATCCGCTGTTCATCCTTTACACCTCCGGTTCAACCGGCAAGCCCAAGGGCGTTCTGCACACGACAGGCGGCTATGGCGTGTGGACCGCGACCACTTTTCAGTACGTATTCGATTACAGCGAAGGCGAGGTGTTCTGGTGCACCGCCGATATCGGCTGGGTCACCGGCCACAGCTACATCGTTTACGGACCGCTCATCAACGGGGCGACGGGGATCGTGTTCGAAGGCGTGCCCAACTATCCCGATCACGGACGGTTCTGGGATGTGGTGGAAAAACACAAGGTCAACATTCTCTACACCGCGCCCACTGCGATCCGCGCGCTGATGCGCGAAGGCGATGACTGGGTGAAAAAGTATGATCGCTCTTCGCTTCGTCTGCTTGGCAGTGTGGGTGAGCCGATCAATCCCGAGGCATGGCGCTGGTATTTCGAAACAGTCGGCGAGGGGCGCTGCCCGATTGTCGATACCTGGTGGCAGACCGAAACGGGCGGCACGATGATCACCACGCTGCCGGGCGCGCACGATATGAAGCCGGGCAGTGCAGGCATGCCGTTCTTCGGTGTCCAGCCGCAACTGGTTGATAATGAAGGCGCGGTGCTTGACGGTGCGACCGAAGGCAATCTGTGCATTATCGGCAGCTGGCCGGGTCAGGCGCGCAGCGTCTATGGCGATCACGAGCGTTTCAAGCAGACCTATTTCAGCACTTACACCGGCAAATATTTCACCGGCGATGGCTGCCGGCGCGATGAAGACGGTTATTATTGGATCACAGGCCGCGTGGATGATGTGATCAACGTATCGGGTCACCGGATGGGCACTGCCGAGGTGGAAAGCGCGCTTGTGCTCCACGCCAAGGTCGCCGAAGCGGCTGTGGTCGGGTACCCCCATGATATCAAGGGACAGGGCATTTATTGCTATGTCACCTTGAATGCGGGCGAAGAGGGTGACGAGGCACTTCATAAAGAACTGCGCGCCTGGGTACGCCAGGAAATCGGCCCGATCGCGACGCCCGATCACATCCAGTTTACTGACGGCCTGCCTAAAACCCGTTCGGGCAAGATCATGCGCCGCATCTTGAGAAAGGTTGCGGAGAATGATTTTGGCAGTCTGGGGGATACGTCCACGCTGGCCGATCCTTCGCTGGTGGATCGCTTGATCGAAGGTCGCCAAAATTCATGAGGGATCGCTGATGTCATGTTTGAGGGAGGGCGCGAAGCTATGCGCGTAATCATTGCAGACGATCACCCGCTGTTCCGCACCGCGCTTGGGCATGCTGTGAGCAGGGTTTGGAGCGGGGCGCAGGTTGTCGAGGCAAGCTGCGCTACCGAAGCGCGCGCCGAACTTGAAGCGGGTGCGGAGGCGTTGCTGCTGGATCTTCACATGGAAGATTCAAATGGCCTCAGCGTGCTGATGGATTTGCGTCAGGATTTCCCTGCCCTACCGATCGCGATTGTGTCCGCCAGCGAAGATCCGCGCGTCTATGCCGCTGCCCGCCAGTTGGGAGCCGCCGCATTCATCCCGAAATCCGCCAGTCTCGATGAGATGCGCGACAGTCTAGCAGCGGTGCGCGACGGGGACAGCTCTTTCCCGCCAACAGATGCCGATGACGATGATGATCTTGCGCGAATGGTCAGCCTCACACCTGCTCAGCGCCGTATTCTGGGGGCAATCCGCAAGGGCTTGCTGAACAAGCAAATCGCCTATGAACAGGATATCAGCGAAGCAACGGTGAAAGCCCATATCACAGCAATTTTTCGCAAGCTGGGCGTGTCAAATCGCACGCAGGCCGTGCTGCTCGCAAGTAAGCTTGACGTTGATCAGCCCGCGGCAGATTCGGTCAACGCCTGATCTGCGCCTATGCGCACATCGCTTTTCCCGCGAGCAAGGCAGGTGGAGATAAGCGCGCGCAAGGATGCCGGTGACGAGGGTTTAAGCAAGCGGTGCGCATCCATGGCGACAGCTGCAAACTCTGTTTCTTCGCTTGCCTCGGCAGTGAGCAGGATTGCCGGCGGCTGCGCTTTCCAGGCCATACACAATTCGCTGTACACGCTATCGCCGCGCTCTGCCCCGTTGAGGCGATAATCCATGATAACCAGTCCCGGCGCGCGGGGACAGGCGATCAGCGCGCTTGCAAGGCTCTCGGCGCTGATGGCATCAAGCCCCCATTTGGCAAGCAGTGCGCATGTGGCTGTCACAACCGAAGGATCGTTATCAACCACCAGAACCCGCTGCGATCCCATATTGCGCTGGGGCTTGCGCTTGGTTTCAATTGCCGTGGGCAAGGCAAGACGGGTGATCGGCAGCGCCAGAGCAAACTGGCTGCCGCGCCCCGGATTGGAATGCGCCTCGATCTCGAAATCAAGCAGGTCACTGGCCCGCCTCACAATCGCAAGGCCAAGGCCCAGCCCTTCGCGATCGGTTGATGAACCGCGCTCGAATTCCCGGAAGATGCGATCAATGTCGCCCGCCTCAATGCCGCGGCCTGTATCGAGAACACACAGTTTCACCTGATCGCCAATCCGGCGCGCACCCAGCAGCACGCCGCCCGCAGTGGTATATCGGATTGCGTTGCTGACCAGATTGCGCAACACGCTGGTGAGCAATGTCCGATCCGTTGACACCCACACGCTGGTGCGCACGCGCTTCAATGTGATACCCTTGGCGGCTGCCTGCACTGAAAATTCACCCGCGACTTCATCAAAAACTTGGTCGAGCGAAAATTCCTCGATGCGCGGCACGATCCCGCCGCTATCGAGCTTGGATATATCAAGCAGCGCGCGGATCAGCCTGTCTGCCGAACCGATGGAGCCATCCAGATCACGCACCAGCGCCTCAAGCGCTTCGCTGCCGGCAACCTCCTCGCCGAGCGCGGAGGCAAACAGGCGGGCGGCATTGAGCGGCTGGATCAGATCGTGGCTGGCAGCGGCCAGAAAGCGTGTCTTTGACTGGGTTGCTTCGGCCAGCGCATCGTTGGCCCGGGCAAGTTCGCGTGTGCGCGCGGCGACTTCGTCTTCCAGCGCCTGCTCTGCCCGCTTATCTGCGGTGATGTCGGTGTAGGATGTAACATAGCCTCCGCCCGGTGTTGGTGAGCCGACAATGCGCATCACGCGCCCGTCTGCCTGTTCGCTTTCTTGGCGGTGCCGGTGGCCCTTGCGCATATGATCGAGACGCCGTTCGGCATAATCCTCGACGGCTTCATCACCAAGGCCGCTGTTGCGCTGGTTATAACGGATGAGATCGGCGATGGGGCGCCCCACTTGAACCAGATCTTCAGGCAGATCGAACATTTCCTGGTAGCGCGTATTCCACGCAACCAGCGCCATCTGCGCATCCACCAACGCAACGCCTGTATCGATATTCTCGATCGCGATCTGTAAAAGTTCGCCTGAAAAATTGAGGCGGCGCGATGTCTCGTCGAACATCGCCACCACGCCTGCCAGTGGAACTGCCTTTCCACCTGTCCAAGACGCCACCAGCATGCGCGCAGAGGACGTGCCGATAGTGCCGGAAATCATGCGTTCGGCCATTTCGACCAGCGAGCCATCGGCCCGATCGGCATCCTTGCGCTCTCCGGGCAGGGCTTGAATAGCAATGGCAGCCCGTTCCTCGCCAACAAATTGGGCCAGTAGAAGGCGTACATCAGCCACGCGCTTCGCTGTCATCATGCCGGGGCGCGGGCCGGGCGTGGCTGTGCCGATGAACGCAGCCGCTTGCGCTTGGTCAACAAGGCTCGGCCGCCATGCGGCAGACCCAATCCAGTATGCGGCGCAGTTGGCAGCAAGGCTGATTATCACGCCCGAGACAAGTTCATCTTCATGGATCATGAAAATGGCGCTGGTGCCGGTTGCAGCCGGAATCACCAGCAGCATGATCCAGGCAAGCGCGCCGATAACAAGCCCGCTGATCATGCCGCACTTGTTCCCGCGCTCGCTCAGGATACCCAGCACCAGACCCGGCGCAAATTGCGCGGCGGCGGCGAAGGCCAGCGTGCCCAGCCCGGCAAGACTGCCAATCCCTCCAAGACTTAGATAGACCATGTAAGCGAATAGCAGCAGAGCACCGATCACGATGCGGCGCACGGTAAGCAATTGGTCCGCAAGCTGCGCGCGTTCGTGGGCTGCAAAATTGTCCGCGCCCCCTTTCAGCGTGCGGCGAAAGGCAAGCGGGGCGATCAAATCATTGGTGATCATGATCGAAAGCGCAACGCTGGTAACCACAATCATGCCCGCGGATGCAGAAAATCCGCCGATAAAAACCAACACGGCCAGCGCATCAATTCCGCTCGCCAAGGGCAGAGCGATCACGATGCTGTCCGGATCTGTACCTGCAGGCAGCAACGTGAGGCCGGCAATGACAATCGGGATAATGACAATCGCTGTGACAAGCAGATAGGCGGGGAAAACCCATTGCATGGCGCCGCTGGCGCCCTCTTCGCTCGCTTCGACAAATGTCATGTGAAATTGGCGTGGCAGGCACAACGCAGCGCTTGCTGCGATCACGGTAAGCACCATGAAACGGGCATCGATTTGCGAGCGGTCAAATACGCTGAAGACAGTCACGCCGGGATTGGCCTCCGGCGCGGTATCGCTGCCTACCAGCAGAACGATTGCGAGAGCAGCGACCGCCAGAAGCGCCACCAGCTTCACCACAGCCTCAATTGCAATCGTGAGAACCAGGCCAGCATTCTCGCCCGCCTGATCCGCGCGCCTTGAGCCGAACAGGATGGCAAACAGCGCCATGATCCCGGCTACCATCAGCACCAGTTCGTTGGCCGCGATGGTATCCGCAAGTTGGGGGCTCAGCGTCATCATCGATGTGCCAACCGATTGCAATTGCAGCGCCATGTAGGGCAGCGAACCGATGCTGGCGATGATGGTGACAAGGGCGGCAACGCTTGCGCTTTTGCCGTAGCGGGCAGAGAGAAAATCGGCGATCGATGTCGAATGCTGGGCCTTGGATTGAGCGAGAACGCGGCGCACAAGCCCGAAGCCCACAGTGAAAACCAGAATAGGCCCAAGATAGATCGGCAGGTAATCAAGCCCGCCATTGGCAGCGGTGCCCACCCCGCCATAGAAGGTCCAGCTGGTGCAATAGACAGCAAGGCTTAGCCCGTAGACCACGCCTGCATTGCGACGGAGCCATGCGCGCGCACGATTGCCCGGCGCGGCGGGTGCATCACGCAGAGCGGCCAGCCAGAACAGACCGATCAAATACAGACAAGCAGCGGCTATCGCCGCAGCGAAAAGCATGATCCCATCCCTCCCCCTACGAAGAAAGCTACGCTAAATCGCGGGAATCTCAAGCCTTACAGAATTCGCTGTCAGCTGTGCGGCTCGTGAAAGGCATATGAAAAGGGCGACGCTCCCAGATCCCGGTGAAACGCCGCCCTTCATTGGTTGCCCCCTTAAAGAGGGCGGATGGTCCACAAATCCTTCCGGTAGAGAAAGCCGGTTGATGCCCGCTTTAGGGCGAGGGCTTAGTGAACGTGTGCATCTCCCGCGCCGCGCGGGACGCGGATCGAATCGACCAGTTTGCGCACTTCGAGCGGGGTCTTGGCCGTCACACTGGCAACCGCGATCGCGATACCGAAATTGATCAGCATGCCGATCACGCCAATGCCTTCGGGCGAGATGCCAAACAGCCAGTTCGCCGCGACGTTCATCTCAGGCGCTATCAGCTTGAAGTACAAGATGTAGCTGAACGAGAAGGTCAGGCCCGAGATCATGCCGGCAATTGCGCCTTCCTTGTTCATCCCCTTGAAGAAGATGCCCATGAAGATCGCCGGAAACAGGCTGGAGGCAGCCAGACCAAAGGCAAAGGCCACAACCTGCGCCACCCATCCCGGAGGATAGATACCGAGATAGCCCGCGACACAGATCGCCGCCGTCGCAGCCAGCCGCGCCGCCAACAGCTCAACCCGCGATGAGATATTGGGGGCAAAAGTGCTTTTGAGCAAATCGTGGCTGACCGAACTGGAGATCACCAGCAGCAGGCCCGCCGCTGTCGACAATGCCGCAGCCAAGCCGCCCGCCGCCATCAGCGCGACCACCCATCCAGGCAGATTGGCGATTTCCGGGTTGGCAAGAACCATGATGTCCTTGTCGACATAGACCTCATTTGCGCTGTCGAGATTGGGCGTGTTGGACAGCAGGCGCTCACCATTGGGTCCGCGCTCGCCAGTATATTCGGGCTGGCCGACAAAGGCATCGCCCGGGCGATATTGCATCACGCCATCGCCGTTCTTGTCCTGAAAGGCGAGCAGGCCGTTATCTTCATACATGTTGAAGAAGCTGTCGACTTCGGAATATTCGGTGCCATCGACCTTGTCGACGAAGTTGAGCATCCCGAACGCGCCCACAGCCGGAGCCGTAGTGAACAGCAAGGCGATGAAGACCAGCGCCCAGCCTGCCGATTTGCGTGCGTCCGATGCCTTGGGCACCGTGAAGAAGCGCACAATCACGTGGGGCAGGCCAGCGGTTCCGACCATCAGCGCCAAGGTGATGCAGAACATGTCGATCATGGATCGCGAGCCCGCCGTGTACGCGGTGAAGCCCAGGTCCACGAGTACCATGTCCAGTTTCTGCAGCACGCTCGCCCCGCCGCCTCCGACGACCTCCGATCCGAGGCCGATCTGCGGAATCGGGTTGCCGGTGATCATAAAGCTGAGGAAGAAGGCGGGAACCATATACGCAAAGATCAGCACACAATATTGCGCCACTTGCGTATAAGTGACGCCCTTCATCCCGCCCAGCACAGCATAGATGAAGACAATGCCCATCCCGATGATCACGCCCCAGAAGATCGAGACATCAAGGAAGCGCGAAAACACGATTCCCACGCCGCGCATCTGGCCTGCAATATAGGTAAAGCTGATGAAGATCAGACAGATCACCGCCACCACGCGCGCAACTTTGGAATAGTAGCGCGTGCCGATAAAATCGGGAACGGTGAACTGGCCGAACTTGCGCAAATAGGGCGCAAGCAACAGCGCAAGCAGCACATAGCCGCCTGTCCAGCCCATCAGGTAAACGCTTGCATCATAGCCCATGAAGGCGATGAGGCCCGCCATGGAAATGAAGCTGGCCGCGCTCATCCAGTCAGCGGCTGTTGCCATGCCATTGACGACAGGATTGACTCCGCCGCCTGCGACGTAAAACTCTTTCGTCGAACCTGCACGGCTCCAGATTGCGATACCGATATAGAGCGCAAATGTTGCGCCGACGAAGAGATAAATCAGGGTTTGTGTGTCCATTGTCCTGGCCCCTTAATCATCAAGATCGTATTTGCGTTCGATCGCTTTCATGCGCACGACGTAGAACACGATGAGCGCGATGAAGACGTAGATCGAACCTTGCTGGGCAAACCAGAAGCCGAGTGGATATCCCCCGAGGCTAAACTGATCGAGGAAATCGCGCAGCAAGATGCCAAAACCGAATGAGACAGTGAACCAGATCACCATCAAGCTGATGAGCAGGCGGATATTCTCGCGCCAATAAGCCCCTTCGGCCTCGCTGGTTACCTCCGATTGCTCCGCTTGATCGGCTTCAGCCGTTGCCGGGCTGGTGGTCACGCTGTGCGAACCGCCTCCTTTACCGCTGTCGAAATCGCCGGGATCGGCCGTTGAAACAGGCTCACTCATGGTACTCTCCCCTGATGATGTGTCCCGTCCGGCAAAAGGAACACTGCCGGATCTTGGCCCAAAGGCTAGGGCGAAGAGCGAGGGCGGGCGAGAGCGACTTTAGTCTTACGGCCACCGGTTCGCGCGGCGGCGCGGGGCATTCAGACGCGTTCCAGTTCGCCCAGTGTAACTTCGGGAGAAAGCCTCGTCAGCTGCGCCTGGAAAAGCTCGGCGGCCGCGATCGCATCGGTTAGCGCATCGTGCGCGGTGTATTCCGGCAAACCGTAACGCGCGCGGGTTGCATTGAGGCGATAGGCCTCGCTTCCGATAAGGTTGGGGTGAAGCCTGCGCTCCAGTGCGAGCGTGCAAATGGAGCGGAGGGGAAGGTTTGCTCCCCTCAGTTTTTGCACCGCGCGGTGAAGGGCGCTGGACTCGATTTGTGCGGCGTGAGCGATCATGATCCGGCCCGCCAGCGCTCTCACCACAGCATCAATCACCTCGCCCATCGGTGCACCTTGCGATGCGCGTTCCTCGCCAATGCCGTGGATGGTGACAGCGGTGCGATCGAGCTTTGCATAGCTGCGAATGTCCATCGCGCATGCCTCATCAAGCCGCAGCTTCGTGCCTTCGAACACGGTCCAGCCCGCCTGCAGCAAATGCGCGCTGCGTGTCAGCCCATCGACTTCGAAATCCAGCGCCATAAACCCTGCCTCGCGTGCGCGAGTTTCGGGCGTTGGCCAAGCGGCTGTGCCATAAGCGGCCAGCGCATCTGATTGCGATGCGCGCAAGGGTTTTAGTGCGCGCTCAAACCGCCAGCGCGAAAACATGTTCACGAAATACCGCCCGCAAAATTGCGCCGCAATGCGTCAAGCGCTTCACGGATCACCGCAAAAGCGTCTTTGAGATAATCGCGTTCGAGGGATGACAGACCATAAGGCGCAATCGCATTATCGGGCCTTTGACCGCGTTGCACCTGATACGCCTGATGGGCGATGCGCAATTCGTTTACGAAAAGCAGCGCATCTTCAAGGCTGCGCGCATCATCCGCGTTCAAGCGTCCGGCCTCAGCCAGCGCGCGAAGCCGGGGGAGGGTGCCCACCTGTTGGATGCCGGCAGCCAGCGCCTGAGTGCGGGCGATATCGATGATCGGCATGATAGCCTGCGCCTTGGCATCGAAGACCTTCGCGCCATCCTCACCCCTGTCGAGCACCAGATTGCGGAAAATGCCCAGCGGCACTTTGCTGCGCATCGCATCGCGGGCAAGATAGCTTATGAACACGGAATTGTCCGCCGCCAGTTTGATGACTTGCGAACGCAAAGCTTGCGTCAGACTGCGATCTCCGTGAACGGTGCGCATATCGAAGAAGATGGTGGCACGCATGATCCGGTCTTCATCAGGGCTGGTGATCCAGCTTTCATAGCGCGCTTTCCAAGCGCTCAGCGTCAGGCGCTGATCGGCATTCCTGGCCATGATCCCGCCTTTGCAATAGACATAACCACAAGCATCCAGCAGATCGGAAATGCGTGCACCGAGCTCGGCGAAATAGGCGTTTTCCTCGTTTGTGAGCGGGCCTTCATCATCCGCAATGATAAGCCCGTTATCCTGATCAGAGCCAACCAACTGCTCCTTGCGAGCGAGCGAGCCGAACACCACAAGCGCATAGGCGCGCGGGGGCGTACCCAATTCGCTTTGCGCCAGCGCTGCTACGCGGCGGTGGCAGGCTTCTCCAAGCGCGGAGGCGAACCGCATGGCATGGCCAGCATGCACTCCGCTGGTGACCATTTTGACGAAACTTCCCGGAATTTGCCCAGCCGCGGCGACGAGTTCTTCCTGCGTTCTTGCTTTGGCTATCACCATGCCGGCATCGATTGCATTGTTGCCGATCGCTGAAAGGATATCGGTGGCAGACAAAATCCCGCTCAACTGCCCGCCATCATCAAGCACCGGCAAGTGGCGAAACCCCCCGCTGGCCATGATTGCCATCGCCTCCGCAATCGCGCTGCCAGAACCGAGCGTACGCGGATTTGCCGTCATGACGTCAGTGATCGCCTGATCCAAAGCCACCCCTTGCGCAACCACGCGCCCGCGCAAATCCTTATCTGTGAAAATGCCAATCAGCTTTTCATTCTCGCAGATTGCCAGCGTCGAGACATCGCGGTCGTGCATCAGTGCCACCGCCTCCCTGATCGTTGCATCAGCCGGGCAGGTCACCGGAGAAGTGCTCGCGATCAGGTCGCCTACAAGGTGTTCGTCAAGCGAAAAACTGGTTCCAGAGCGGCGGGACTTAAGGGCATGGGATAGCCGCGCCGCTTCGTCTTTTGCGAAGAACGCGGCAAAGTCTGCGTCGCTATCACGCAGGGCATGAAACCGCTTGGCAGACAGCGCATAAAGGAGCGTATCCTCTATCGCAGTGGTGGTGTTGCGCACTTCCCCGCCGCGCAGCAGAGAGGGATAAGCAAAGCACGTGCCCGCTTCCAGGCGCGCGGTCAGTTCCTGACCTGCCAACATCAGCTCAACCGCGCCAGAGCGGATGATGAACAGCTTATCATTGTGCGATCCGGCCTCGATGATGATCTCACCTGCTTTGCGATAGGTCACCTCGATCGACCGGCCAAGCGTCGCGAGAACAGCGTCGTCCAGCCCGTCAAAAGGGGCACTGGTGCGCAGGAAGCGGGCGATTTCGCTGATTTCGGCGGTCATGGAGCTAGTGTAGCGCAAGGATGCCGCGCGCCCTCATTCGACTTTTGGCTAATTCTATTCGAGGCCCAGCTCGGCCAGATTCATCGTAGCGGCTGAATAGCTTGCTGCTGCGAGCCTGCCATTAAGCTCGGCACGGATCGCGCGCACCTGTGCATCGGCGGCGCGCTCTTCCTGCAGGTTCACCCGGAAGAAATCGCCTGCGCCCAATCGAAACCGCTTGCGTTCGCCAGCCACGACCTGGGTCGCCTGCACCACCTCGTCGCGCGCGAGGCCTGCAATGCGCAAGGCTGCGTTGAGGTTTTCAAGGATATTGTCGAGCTCCACCTTGATCTGGTCTTCGGTGCGTTGCTCGCGCAGCTCGATCTCGCGCAGCTGCGCTTCGGCTTTTTGTACTGCGCCCCTTGCCGTTCGACGTTGCAGCGGCACGCTAAGCGTCAACCCGACAACGGTGTCGGTGGAATCGAAGGTTGATCCGCCGTCGCCGATCGGGCCAAAATCGCGGCTCAGTTCAACCGAGAAATCAAGATTGGGTTTCAGATCATTGCGCCGCAATTCCACGCGATTGCGTGCGCGTTCAAGCTGGATGCGAAAGTTGCGCAGTTCAGGGCGCTGATCAAGGATATCGCTGCGCGCCATCGACATCAAGGATTGAATATCGGGCAACTCATCCAGCCGGGTATCGTCCGGCAATTGTTCGCGCGTTGGCACGATCAGCTCGCCCCGTTCATCGCGCAGATAGAAGGAAAGCGAATTGGCGGCAGTTGCAAAATTGCGCTCGGCTTCAGCGAGAAGGCTGCGGCGGCGGATCACGTTCTGTTCGTTTTCGACCACCGCGATGGCGGGCGCTGCTCCCGCTTCGACCTGGCGCCGGATGCCGATCGCCCGCGCCTCGGCAATTTCAAGAAGCCCCTCATAGACGCGGATCTCGTCACCAGCAGCCACCCAGCGCCAATAGGCTCTCAATGCTTCGAACTGGACGTTCAACTGCACCAGCAGCACATCGAGCCGGGCCTGACTGGCGGCAAGGCGCGCGTCCTCGATCGAAAAGCGGCGCGAGTCGATCCGGCGGTTGCGCAACAGCGAAAACAGCGCGCCAACCTTGAATTCGCCGAGCTCGTTTGTGTTGAACACATTTTCGTAGATCGGAAAGCGGCCGTCCGACAGGCGGTAGCTGGCGAACACTTCGCCGCCGAACGGGGCGATTGGCTGGGTTGCCTTACCTTCCGCAAAACCACCCGAGAATGTGCCGGTGAAGCGGTCATAATACTCAGCGCTGAGCATCAGATCGAACGCGCCATCGGCTGCCAATTGATCGGCGCGCGCCGCCGCCTCGCGTTCAAAGGCTTCGAAAATGCGCGGAAAGGTGAGGGCGCTGGAACGCAACACCTCTTCCGGCAGCAAGTGCCCGGTGCGCAGCGCCTGCTCCAAAGGCTGTTCGTTGGGTTCAATATCTTGCGCATGAAGGGGCTGTGCAGGGATCGCGATGCCAGCGCCTGTGATGGCGCCAGCAAGAGTGAGGACGACAAAACTCCCAAAGCAAGGGGAGGCACCTTTTCTGCCGAAAAAGATCACGTTCAACCGCTCGGCTGGGACTGCGCTTGCGCTGGCGCAGCCGCGGTTTGCGCCCCGGTTCCAGAGCCTTGCGCATCGGGCAATTCAGGCGGGAAATTGTTAAGTTGCCGCCAGATTTCATAGCCAACAGGCACAGTTTCAAGCAGAACGAAGGCTTGTACAGCGGCTCCGAAGCGCACGTATCGCTCTGAAGGCCACGGCTCCTCGCCCTCAACGATCCTTTCGCGGATCAGCACTCGGAACCGGCCATTGGTCTGGGCGGATTGGTCCACCGCAACGACTTCGCCCGCAAATGTGCCCACTGCAACGGATGGCCAGCCGGAAAACTGCACGGCTGGCCAGCCTTCAAACTGGATACGCGCCGGAGCGCCCGTCTGCACAAGGCCAACATCGCGGCCATCGAGAAACACCTCGATCACGCGTTCGGAGTTTTGCGGAACGAATGTTGCGAGAATGTCTCCGGTGTTGATGAAAGTAGCCGCATCGCCGCCATTGATCGACTGGATGAAACCATCGCGCGGCGCGGTGACCAATTGGTTTGACTGCCGCGAAAGGCTGACATTGGTGCGCGCGAGATTGGCTTCGGCTTGAGCAACGCTGCCGCGCATCTGGTCAACCCGGATTTGCGCCTGCTCGAAGTCGCGCCGCGCGGTGAGGCCCGCTTCGTAAAGTTCGCGCATGCGGCGAAGATCGATTTCAGCAGTCGCCTGCGCGCTTTTCGCGGCCTGCAATTGCACTTCGACCTGCGCACGTTCGGCTTCGAGGCGCTGGATCAGCTGCGGATCGATATCGGCGATGCGCACGATCGGATCGCCTTTCTTTACCGCGCTGCCATCGCGCACGAACCATTCCTCGATCCGGCCTGATACGAGCGCGTTGATATCCTGCTGGCGTTCATTGGGGTTAAGCGTGGTGATCACTCCGCGCCCGCCCACATTCTGCACCCACGGAACGTAAATGAGGAACGCGACCGAGATGATAAAACCGATCAACAACAGCAGAAAGGTCGTGCGGAAAATGCGCGGTATCTGCACTTTGCCGAGCGCTGTGAAGTGCGCCATGTCCTGTTCGAGGCTAGCCATGATTATTCTGCCGCTCCCATAAGGCCATCGGACAGCAGGCGCGGGCCACCGGATGTACGCGGCGGCTTGCTGTTCGCCGCGAGGCAGAAGTCGTCGAAATTGTCGTAATAGCTCTGATTGCGCGCGTCCATGTGCAGGAAGCTGTCAAAGCCCAGATCGATCCGGCGGTTGGAAAAATAGATCACGGTTGAATAGGATTGCTGGCGCAATTCGTTGACAGCTGCGGCGAGATTATCTTCGTCAAGCAGGTCAAACAGCTTGCTCAGCACCAGAATGCGTGGCTGTTCCAGCAACGCATTGGCGAGCTTCAATTGCTGCAGCTCCACGGAAGAAAGCGGCCAGCCGGTTGCCGCGATGGGCGTATCAAGGCCTTTTTCGAAGGTGGATATCGTATCAACGAGGCCCACCGTTTCCAGCGCCCCGATCATTCGCTTGGGCGCGGTTTCCCTGCACGAAAGGCTGAGATATTCGCGCACGGTCATGCCAACGAAAGTGGCGCGATCCAGCACGTGCACGTCCTTGCGCAGATTGTGCGCTTCGATGTCGCGGAAATCCACACCGCCAAAGGTTGCAAAACCAGCTTCGGGCAGCTCGTGCATTTTGAGCATATTGGTGAACAGGCGCTGCACGCCGTGATGGCTTGCGCTGGCCATGATGATCGATCCACTGGGAATTTCGAGATTGAATTCCGCAGGCTCATGCCGCGCATAGCCGCGGACATTTTTGAAAACGAGCGTGTGCTCGGTTACATTGACGGGATCATCGCCTGCAGGTTCTTCCTGCTCCACATCGTAGAACAGCGAAAGCTCTTCAACAGCCGCGCAAAGATCATAGAAATAGGTGAGGTAGGTGCCCAGTTGCGCCACGCCGAAAAATGCGGTCGAAAGGACGAGTTCAGCCGCAACCAATTGGCCCAGCGTCAACTGGTTGTTGATCACCAGCCACCCGCCAAGACCAAGCAAGGCTGCACTGGCAGCGGCATAAAGCGTGAGAAACGCTATCGACTGGGCAAAATGATTGCGAAAGTGGCGTTTGCGTTCGGTGATGTAATTGTCGGTGTGATCGTTGCTTTGCTTGAAGGCGTAATCAATCCGGCGCTGCGATTTGAAGAAACCGTTGGATTCGCCCACAGTTTCCAGCCAGGCCGCAGTCCCGTGCTTTGCGTGGCTGAGATCGATGCCAGTGCGCACAGCGCTCTTTCCCCATATCATCCAGATAATCCAGATCGCGGTGGTCATGATCAGGGTGAACAACAGGAAGTAGGGATGGTAGAGCGAGACGAGAATGAAACCCGTTGCGACCTGCAGCACAACGGTAAAGCCGCCCACGAACAGGATCGGGATCGCTTTTTCCACATTCACAACGTCAAAATAACGGTTGAAGAGCGAACTTTTGCGCGCATCGCCGAAAAACGGATTTTTCGCATACACCGATAGCAGCGAAATTTCTGCCACCATCCGCGCGTAGAAACGACGCGAAAACAGCTCCATCAGATGGATGCGCAAGGCGTAAAGCAACGCAAACATCATCAGCAGGCCGAACAATGTGATCGTGAGCACGACTAACGGCGTTGCCATGGCGGTGTTGGCAACCGTGTTGATCAGCATTTGCACCGATATCGGCGTCGCCAGGCTCAACAGGCTGATGCCGATGCCGTAAACAACAGCGAGCCAATAAAAATTGGCTTCGGGGCGCAGAATATTGAAGAACGTACGGAAAAAATCCGGAAGCGAGATCCGGTCTCCATAGCTTGTGTTCTTGACGGTCATGGCCAGTTACGATCCAATTGGCGCGTCAAAGCGCCTTTCAAGCGGGTCAATCATGCTGTTAAGCGTCTGCCGATCCCATACCGGCGCACGCCTACCATACCCTAAATTGAAGTCCATAAACTATGCAAAGTTCCAGCGTTACATGCAAATTGTGCAAGAATTGACAATCGAGCGGGGCCGGGAGTGCGTTTTCGCGATAAAGCACACGATGCGCGAGTTAGGGGATATGACCTTGCTAGCACTTGAACATGCCGGGCATCCGCGCGGCGCACCGTCGACTGGCCAGACGGTTTCTGCTGCTTTGTGCTTCGCCGGGGGCGAAGTGCACGGTGAGTAATGTCCTGCTTGTTGGCGGCGGTCATGCCCATGTTGCCGTGCTGGCCGACTGGGCGCGCAGCGGATGCCCGGCGTCGCGCGCTGCGCTGCTTACGCCGGAGCCCACCTTGAGATATTCCGGTATGGTGCCGGGCTGGATATCCGGCGAACATGCGCTTGATGATGGTATAGTCGATCTCGCCGCTCTTGCCCGGGCGGCAGGGGTTGATCTTGTGTTGGACAGGTGCATCGCAATCGATCCTGCTGCGCGATCGGTCTTGACTATGCATAGTGGGCTGATGGAGTTTGACATCGCCTCACTCGACACTGGCGGCGTTGGCAACGCTAGCGCTGCGTTCGGTCATGATCCGCATCTTCTTGATGTGCGACCGATCAGCGCGTTTGTGGAACGTATTGGGCAGGTCCACGCCCGATTGACGCTGGACGGGCGATCTGACCACCTCCGCTTGGCAGTGATCGGCGGCGGTGCAGGCGGTGTAGAGCTGGCCTTTGCGCTCAACAATTGGCGCGGCCTCGATCAACGAACAAATGTGACCTTGATCGCTGGGGAAAGTGGGCTTTTGCCGGGATTTTCGGCCGCAGTGCGCGGGCGGGTGGAGCGCGAGCTTGAGCGTCAATCGATTGCCCTTTTGCCGGTGGATGCATGGATCGAGGATGGCGTGCTCATGGCAGGCGAGGCTTTGGTTGAAGCCGATTACATGATCGCAGCTCTGGGATCGGGCGCTCCCGATTGGCCGCGGTCGGGCGGGATGGCAGTGGACGAGGAGGGCTTTGTTGCGGTTGATCGATACCAGCGATCCATCTCGCACCCTCATATTCTGGCTGCAGGCGACATTGCAGCGCGGCGCGACCGCGAGGTGCCGCATTCGGGAGTGCACGCTGTATTTGCAGGGCCGGTGCTGGCCCGAAATTTGCGGGATATTATGGCGGGCAAGGCTCCCAGTGATATTTACCGCCCGCGCTGGAACCATCTCTATCTCATGAGCACGGGGGCAGGAGAAGCTATTGCCAGCTATGGCCCCCTCGGCGCACAAGGGCGCTGGGTCTCGCGGCTCAAGACGTGGATCGACAAACGCTGGATCGCATCTTACGCGGCGTTTGGCGCGCAGGCGTAACCAGCGCAGGGTCTGCGTCGAACCGGCCTGCTATAAAGGGGTATCATGAAAAAGATCATCATCCTTGCAGGCCTTGCCGCGATCATTGCTGCATACTTCATATTCGACCTCGGCAGCTATCTAACGCTAGACGGGATCAAGCGGCTCGCTGATCAATGGAAAGGGTTTTACGCCGACAACCCTGCCATGGTTCTGGGCGGTTTCTTTGTGATTTATGTGGCTGTTACAGCGGCATCTCTGCCTGGCGCTGCGATCATGACGCTGGCAGCCGGCGCACTGTTCGGCGTAGTGACTGGCACGATCCTTGTTTCTTTCGCCTCGACTCTGGGCGCAACTTTGGCTTTTCTTGCTGCGCGCTATGTTCTGCGCGACAGTATAGAGAGCCGCTTTGGCGAACGGCTGAAGACGATCAATGATGGCCTCGAGCGCGACGGCGCGTTTTATCTCTTCACCATCCGCATGATCCCCTACATTCCGTTCTTCGTCGTCAATCTGGTCATGGGGCTGACCCGGATGAGAACCCTCACCTTCGCCTGGGTGAGCCAGATCGGAATGTTGCTTGGGACCATCGTTTATGTGAACGCGGGAACGCGGTTGGCGCAGATCAGCGCCCTTTCCGATTTGCTCTCGCCCGTTTTGTTGCTGTCTTTCCTGCTTCTGGCGCTGGTGCCATGGATCGCGAAAGGGATCATCGCGCTGATCAAACGGCGCAAAGTTTATGCCGGATATTCAAAGCCCAAGAGCTTTGATCGCAACCTGATCGTCATCGGCGCTGGTTCAGCGGGCCTCGTCTCGGCCTATATTGCCGCTCAAGTAAAAGCCAAAGTGACGCTAATCGAAGCGGGTGACATGGGTGGCGATTGCCTCAATACAGGCTGCGTTCCGTCCAAAGCCTTGATCAAAAGCGCCAAGGTGGCCGCCACCATGCGCCGCGCGGACCGATACGGGCTTACCGCACATCAGCCCGAAGTGCCGTTTAAACAGACCATCGCGCGCGTGATGGATGTGATCAAGACGATTGAGCCGCATGACAGCGTGGAGCGTTATACCTCGCTCGGCGTCGATGTGGTCAAGGGCTATGCGAAGCTGATCGATCCGTGGACGGTCGAAATCACGCTGAACAGCGGCGGCACACAGCGCCTCACGGCGCGCAGCATCGTGATCGCCACCGGCGCTTCGCCCGTGGTGCCGCCGATTGAGGGGATCGAGACTTCGGGATACCTCACAAGCGAGACATTATGGGAAGGCCTCGCCGAATATGATGCGCCGCCACGACGCGTTGCGGTGCTTGGCGGTGGCCCGATCGGGTGTGAACTTTCGCAAGCGCTTGCGCGGCTTGGCTCGCAGGTAACGCAGGTGGAGATGGGGCCGCGCGTTCTCGGTCGCGAAGACGAGGATGTGTGTGCGGTTGCACTGGCTGCGCTGGAAGGAGCGGGCGTCAAGGTGTTGACCGGACACAAGGCAGTGAAAATCGAACACGGCGCTTTGGTTGCAGAAAAAGACGGGGCCGAGCATTCGATCGCCTACGATGCCCTGATAATCGCAGTGGGGCGCAAGGCCAACCTGACGGGCTTTGGCCTTGAAGATCTGGGCATAGACACAGAGCGCACGCTCAATACCGACGAGTTTCTCGCGACCAAATATCCCAACATCTATGCGGCAGGCGACGTTATCGGCCCCTATCAATTCACGCACACCGCCAGCCACGAGGCATGGTTTGCCGCCGTCAATGGCCTGTTCGGCACATTCAAGCGCTTCAAGGCCGATTACCGCGTTATCCCCGCGGTGACGTTCCTTGATCCCGAAGTCGCCCGCGTCGGCCTGAACGAGGCCGAGGCGCGCGAGCAGGGCGTCGAATATGAAGTCACGCGCTATGATCTCGATGAGCTTGACCGGGCAATCACGGAAAGCGAAACCGCTGGTTTCGTCAAAGTGCTGACCCCGCCGGGCAAGGACAAGATCCTGGGCGCAACCATCGTGGGCATCCATGCTGGCGAATTGTTGGCCGAATACGTCCTCGCCATGAAGCACGGGCTGGGTCTGAACAAGATTCTCGGCACAATCCACTCCTATCCAACGATGGCCGAGGCTAACAAGTTTGCCGCGGGCAACTGGAAGCGCGCGAACAAGCCAGAAGGGTTGCTGGTATGGGTGGAGCGTTTCTTCAATTGGCAGCGCGGCTAGCGAGGGATAGGGGCGCTTTGCGTGGACTGGATTGACCAATGCCGCCCGATTGCGGGGATCATCGTGCTCATCGCTTTCGCCTGGGCGCTGAGCGAGGATCGCACCGAGCGGCCCACTTTCCGGTGGATCGCCGGGGCTTTAGCGGTGCAGGCGGGGTTGGCATTGTTGATCATCCGCGTGCCTTTCGTCTGGAGTTTGATGGGATACCTCAATGAAGGCGTGGCCGCGATTGAACGCTCCACACTCGTGGGCTCGTCCTATATGTTCGGTTATCTCGGCGGGGCGCCGCTTCCCTTTGAACTCAAGGACGGCGCCGATGCGCCGCTCATCATCGCGTTTCAGATCCTGCCGCTCGTTATCGTGTTTTCCGCTCTTGCTGCGCTTTTGTGGCATTGGGGTATCCTGCGCGCGGCGGTGAACGGCTTGTCCTTCCTGCTGCGCCGCACCCTTGGCGTGAGCGGTGTGGTGGGGCTTGCAGGCGGAGCGAACATGTTTCTGGGCGTGGTGGAAAGTCCGCTGGCAGTGCGCGCCTACTTCTCGCGCATCACCCGCGCGGAACTGTTTCAGATCATGGTGCTGGCCATGGCGACAATTTCGGGCGCGATCCTGATCCTTTACGCGACCACTTTGCGGGCAACGGTGGATAATGCGGTGGGACACATGATAGCCGCCTCGCTGGTCTCGCTGCCTGCCGCCTTGTTGCTGGCGCGACTGATGGTGCCGGGCGCGCCGGATGATAAAGCGACAGAGGCCACGGATGCAGACGGAGACGAGGGCCTCAAATACGAATCCAGCATCGATGCCATCGTCAAAGGAACGATGGACGGGATGCAGCTTTTCCTTGCTGTGATCGCGATCATCATTGTGGTGTTTGCGCTGGTGGCCCTCACCGATGAAGCGCTTGCGCTGATACCCATGGCCAGCGAAGAGCCGTTGACGCTCAAACGTGTGTTTGGCTGGATATTCGCGCCGCTTATGTGGCTGATCGGAGTGCCCTGGGCCGAAGCGGCAAGCGCAGGCGGATTGATGGGAACCAAAGCGATCCTCAATGAATATGTCGCCTATCTTGAACTCGCCCGATTGCCGGACGGTGCGCTGGGCGAACGCAGCCTGTTAATCGTGACCTATGCGCTTTGCGGGGTCGCCAATCTGGCAAGTGTGGGCCTGCTGGTTTCGACCATCGGGACGCTGTGCCCTCAACGCCGGGCCGAGGCGGCAGCGCTTGGCATGAAAAGCTGGATCGCCGGTAATCTAGCAACAGCCATGACGGGAGCATGGATCGGCCTGCTCACGCCGGTGGCGGCAGTTTAAGGGGCGCGCCCGCCATGCTTGATGCTAAACTGCGCCCGCTGATCGATCCCCCGCTCAATGCGATTGGCCGCTCGCTCGCAAGGGTTGGTGTTAGCGCCAACATGCTCACTTTTAGCGGCCTTGCGCTGGGCCTAGGCGGCGGCGTGGCGATTGCGTGGGGGCATCTTTTGGTCGGTCTTGCATTGATCCTTGCCAACCGTGTGGCTGACGGGCTTGACGGAGCCGTGGCGCGCGTGCGCGGGCCAACCCCGCTGGGCGGATATTTCGATATCGTTGCGGATTTTGCTTTCTACGTTTCCATCCCGCTCGGTTTTGGCGTTCTGGATACCGCCAACACACTGCCTGCGCTGGTGTTGGTGGCCAGTTTCGTGCTGACCGGCGTCAGCTTCCTTGCCTTTGCAGTCATCGCCGCCGAGCGGGGCAAGCAAACCCTCGCGCACGGGAGAAAATCGTTCTTCTATTCAACCGGCCTTGCAGAAGGCACCGAGACGATCGCGGTGTTTGCGGCAATGTGCCTGTTGCCCGGTTGGTTTGCTGTGATTGCCTACAGCTACGCCGCCTTGTGCGCGCTTACGCTCGTCCAGCGCAGCGCCTTGGCCGCGATTACATTCAGGGATTGATCCCCAGTTTTTCAGCTGTTCGGGCACGCAAATCCATGATCCGCTTGGTGTTCGCGCCCAGATCGCTTTGTCCAACGCGGCTGACAGAGCGGAAGTCTATCTCGCCTTCGGCAACTCGGGCTATCACATCATCCTTGAAACCGAACCAAAACGTTTCGGCGAGGCCTTCGACTGTGCCTTGTTCGGGAAAATAGCGGATATTGGTGAGGCCCATATCGGCCATTGCCAGCTGGAGCGCATTTACGGCTTCATCGTTTGATGTGTCACCAATCGCCAGAGGCTCAAGTTCGGGATAATTCGCCGCGATGATCTGGGCGTAGGTCTGGTCTGCAAGGGGCGGCTCGGTGCCAGCAAACTGCTCGGTTTGTTGAAGCGGCGTATCATATGCGTTGATCGGATTGGCATTCGCTGCTGCCCGCGCGGCCAGCTTTTCGGGCGAGAGCTGCGGCGGGGAGGCGGTGTCCGTCGACACATCGTGAATAGGATGCTCGCCAGCGCCCAGAATGACCGGCGCAAAAAGCAGCGCAAAGCCCAGAGGCACAACCAATCCGAAAACGGCCGAGATCAGTCCCAGACGATTGCCTTTGCGCAAAATCACGATGAGCGAAATGATCGCCACAAGAGCGGTAAGGCCGATAAGCACCAGCCCGCCAAGGGCAAAGGCGCCGAGGCCAAATTGCCAGCCCCACAGGTCAAATTTCGTTCCCAGCGCTGTGGCTGCAAGGAAGACAGGGAGGATGATCGCCAGCGTGCGAGCGAGACGGGCGTGCCAGGGTGCTTTGTTGTGCATGGCCACGTTCTTTAACGCGCCTTTCGAGGAGCGCAATGTGCGTGACCGTGCAACCTCACCACGAAACGGGTTTCACCTTCGAGATATCTCTACGTTTCTTGGAAACTGTTTTGACCTCGAACGTTCCAGTAACGTGACCGGGCTGTGAAATCAGATGGCGTATTTTTGCCTAGTCCTTTTCATGGCATGCAATGATTGATAGAGGCGCGGTCTCTAGAAAATTCAGCCTACTGATTAGAGGGAAGTGAATATGAAACGGAATTTTGTCTCGACTGGTCTGGTTTGTGCCAGCTTTGTAGCGCTTGCTGCTTGCGGTGGTGGTGCTCCGACTGAAGAAGCGCCCACCGAAGCGCCGACAGAAGAAGTGGCTGCTGTTGAAGAGCCAGCGCCTGAAGAAACTGCTGAGCCGGTGCCTGCGGTTGAACCCAATGGCAACGTGATCGAAATCGCGATGTACACCAAGGATCCCGAAGATTCGAGCAGGCTTCAGGTCTTCAAGCCGATGGTGATCGAAGCCACCGTTGGCGATACAATCAAGTTCGTGCCCACGGACCCGACGCACCAATCGCAATCGATCGATGGCATGGTGCCCGCAGGCGTCGAAGGCTGGGAAGGCAAGATCAACGAGGAAGTTGAATTCGTCGTGCCCACGGCCGGTGTCTACGGTTACAAGTGCGTGCCGCACTATGCTGCTGGCATGGTTGGTCTGATCGTCGTTGATGGCGGCGGTGACAATGTGGAAGAGGCCAAGGCCGTGACGCATCCGGGCCGCGCAGGCAGCACGTTTGCCACGCTGTTCGAGGACGCTGGTCTCTGAACCCGCTAGTGAGGCCGGCCTGCTCAACCCGCTGAAAAGCGTGTTTTTTGGTCGGGCCGGTTTTCATGCCTAACAAGAAAGCGGCTGGGGATTTGCTCCTTAGCCGCTTTTTTGTTGCGCTGCTTGGGCGGGGCCGCGTCAAAGGCAGGGAGCGTCAGCTCTCGCCGTTTGCAGCCATATATTCGATCATGTCCGCTCGGCCCTGGCCATCCTTGATGCCCGAAAATGCCATGCGGGTGCCTTTGGGATATTGTTGCGGATCCTCAAGATAATCGAACAGCACATCTTTTGACCAGATAATGCCGCTATGCTTGTTGGCGGCCGAATAATTGAAGCCTCCAACGCTTCCGGCTTCGCGCCCCACAATGCGATGAAGATGCGGGCCAACTCGGTTCTGCCCTTTCTGAAGCGCGTGGCAGGTCTTGCACCGTGCGAAGACCTTTGCGCCGGCGAGCGCATCGCTGGTGAATTCGGTGAAAGTGGCAGCTGGCTTGGGTTTTGTGCCTCAGCGGTCTTGCTGGCCCCAGCGGGCGTGGCTGCCTGCTTGTCCGTCGGGCTTTGTTGCCCACTGCAAGAATCAAGCGCCAGCATGCTGCCAAGGGTAATCAAGGCAGACATGACCTGACGCATATGAATGCCTTTCCCGCTCACGGTATGGTGACCATCATACAGTCGCGCAGATTCGGCCTATTTTTACCCGCTATCGATCAACGGGTGGACAATTCCCGAAAGATTGCTGACCTGCGAAACGAGCGCAGCGTTATGCCGCGCTCGCCATTCGCGCCAGTTCACACTGGGACCAGATTTCGCTCAAGGCGTTGATCAAACGATCAATATCGCCGTCTGTGTGAACAGGTGACGGGGTGAGACGCAGCCTTTCCGTACCCACCGGAACAGTAGGATAATTGATCGGCTGCACGTAGATGCCGTGATTGTCCATCAGCCAATCGCTGATCCGTTTGCACTTGTGTGCATCGCCCACCATCACGGGAATAATGTGGCTCGGATTGGCGAGATGGGGAATGCCCATAATGTCGAGCTTTGCGCGCACCTGCGCCACGCGATCTTTTTGCAGTTCGCGCTCACGATCACTTGTCTTGAGGTGGCGGATGCTGGCTGCGGCTCCGGCTGCGACTGCCGGGGGCAGGGCGGTTGAAAAGATGAAGCCGCTGGCAAAAGAGCGGACGAAATCGATCAGGTTGTGCGATGCCGCGATATAGCCGCCCATCACGCCAAACGCCTTGCCCAGCGTCCCTTCGATCACGTCGATCCGGTCCATCAGGCCTTCGCGCTCGGCAATACCACCGCCGCGTGGGCCATAAAGGCCCACAGCGTGCACTTCGTCGATATAGGTCAGCGCGCCATGCGCTTCGCACACGTCGAGTATCTCGGCGATCGGCGCGATATCGCCATCCATCGAATAGACGCTTTCAAACGCGACCAACTTGGGGCGGGCCGGATCGAAATCGGAAAGGTGCCGGTCAAGATCCTCGGGATCGTTGTGCTTCCATATCCGGCGCTCGGCCTTGGAGTGGCGGATGCCTTCGATCATGGATGCATGGTTCAGTTCGTCGGAGAACACGGCGCAATCGGGGATGCGCGATGCCAGGGTGCCAAGGCCGGCCCAGTTCGAGACATAGCCCGATGTGAAAAGCAGCGCGCTTTCCTTGTCGTGAAGATCGGCGAGCTCGGCTTCGAGTTCGACATGGTAGTGGTTGGTGCCCGAAATGTTGCGCGTGCCGCCTGCGCCCGCGCCGCATTCGTCAAGCACATCGTGCATCGCATCCAGAACCAGCGGGTGCTGGCCCATGCCCAGATAATCGTTGGAGCACCATACGGTTACTGCCTGTGTGCCGTACCCCTCGAGGTAACGCGTGGCGTGCGGGAATTTCCCGCGGTGCCGTTTGATGTCTGTAAAGACGCGGTACCGCCCTTCCTCGCGAACAGTATCAAGCTCGCTCGCGAAAAAAACCTCGTAGTCCATTGCGCTTTCCCCTCCGGGCATCTTGGTCGTCATTTCAAATCCTCAAGTCAATCCTGTTGCTGCATTTCGCGCAGCATCCGCTACTGGCGGACCTTGCGAAAGGCCCATCCCCACAGCATCCCATCGCGAAAAGGCAGCGCCAGAAACACATGTTCAAGCGCGCCAAGCAGACATAACGTTGTCAGCAAGCTCGCACCGACCATCTCCGCGCTGCCCAGCGGAGCGGTGAGAGCAAGCGAGCCGAACCAGAACGCCACCCAGATGATCGCGGCAATCGAAGCAGCCAGCAGAACAGTCATCCGGTTGGGCCCGAAATAGGTTTTCAAATAGTCGAGATGGGGTGGCAGCATTTCGGTGCTGGAATTGGGCACACCCACGAACATGTTGATCTTGGCGGAGAGCCGCAAGCCGAACAGCACGACGAACACGGTCGCACCGATCTGGTTGGGCAGGTTCCAGGACAGCGAGATCAGCAGCAGTGCAGTCAGCGCCAGCACCACTTCGTGATGGATCACTGTGGCGCTTGCTTCAGCGAAGCGGCGCGCGCCGCGTGCGCCGGGCGTTGCAGCGATCCGGCGCGGGCCGGCGGCGGCCCCTGTGAGAAAGCCGATTTCGTGCCAGCCCCAAACCATCAATGCGCCAACAAACGCGGCATAAACGCCCAGCACCGAAACGCTCTGCGATGCAGCAAGGATAACCAGCAGTCCGGCAATCCCGCCAATCCCGCCGATCAGCAGGCTTTTGGGAAAGGTCGCCGAATCCCGGTTATCCGCCCAGGCGACAAGGCCTGTGGCGATAAACCAGATCATCACCGTTACGATAAACGGGGCAATATGGCCGTCCCAACTCACCATGTAGGCTGAAGCCTGATCGTCGCTGGCAGGGCATTGGTCTTGGGCTTGCGGAAATACATCCGCGCAAAAGCAAAGCCTGCGCCAGCCATACCGCTTGCCCGCTTGATCATCCCGCCAAGCCCCCCTTGCGCCTTACCGTCCTCGACGCGTTCAGCCGCGAGGCGCAGCTTTTCCATGTCTTGGCGAAATGCGGGGTCATCAATGTCCAGTTCCACGGGGTAGACCTGGCGCGCAATCTGGTTGCACACCTTGAAGACTTCGTAATCGTACTCGGTCGGGTCAACACCCAGGGCCTCATGAAAGACGGGCCGGGCGTGGTCGCGCACATACATGGTGGCGTAAACCGAAAGCAGGAAAAACCGGATCCACAACTTGTTGCGGCCCTTCAGCAGCGAGGGATCTGCGCGCATCAGCAAGGCAAAGGCTTCGCCATGGCGGAACTCATCGTTGCACCACTCCTCGAACCAGTCGAAAATCGGGTGGAACTTGTTTTCTGGATTGCGCGCGAGGTGGCGATAAATCGTGATATACCGCGCATAGCCGATCTTTTCTGACAGATAGACAGCGTAGAAAATGAATTTCGGTTGGAAGAACGTGTATTTCTTCGTCTTCGTCAGATAGCCAAGATCAACGCCGATCCCTGCATCCTTGAGACTTTCGTTGATGAAGCCGGCATGCCGGCTTTCATCGCGGGCGAGCAGTTTGAACAATTGCTTCACATCAGGGTTTTTGGTGCGCTTGGCGATTTCTGCGTAGAGAACACAGCCGGAAAATTCCGAGGTCATCGAGCTGACGAGAAAATCGGTAAACTCCTTGCGCAGCGATGGCTCAAGACCCTCGATCACGCCTTTGAAGCGGCCATCCTGTTTGAAATGCTTCTTGTTGGGATCACCGATCATTTCATCGATCAGCGAATCCCACTCACCGCGCACCGAGGACACATCGATCGCATCGAGCGCGTCGAAATCGGTCGTGTAGAAACGCGGGGTAAGCATGGTGTCCTGTGTGGCGATTTCCATCGCCTCTTCGGATGTCATCGGCTTGTATGCGTTCATTTGATCCTCCCGGCATTGAAGCTGACTTCGTAAAGCTCGGCCAAGTCAAAATAGGCCGCCGCTTTCACCAGCGCTTTCTTCATCGGTCCTGCCCGTGTGACTGTAGCGGTGCGTTCAACGACGTCGCAAGAGCCAAACGGGATTGAAATTGGCGCGCCATGCACGCGCACCTTGTCGCCCGCTTCCATGATCACATCATCGGGCAGGTCCACATGCGCGTGGAAGTGTTCGGAGCTTTGCTCGATCGTGATCGTGCAGGGCACATCAAACACTCTGGCGCTATGCGCATTGGGTGTATTGGTAGTGGCGGTTGATCCCATGGTAGTTTCCATCATTCGCGTCCCTTGGCCATGATGTCCTGATAAATTACGTATGTCTTGGTGCCGAAAGCCGATAGTTCGACCGCGCGGCCGGTCTGCGTGTCGCGCAGGGTCATGTCGCCTGAATCCCAGGTGATCAGTTCAAACGGCACTTGCGAACCGATCCCGTGCTGGATGCGATTGTGCACCATGGCGCGGGCAGTGGCGCGCACGAATCCGCCTTCGCCCTGCGCGTACAGGCCCAGTTCCTCACCGGTTGTCGCATCGACCACCTGGACGCTGCCATCGGCAGTATCATTGAACTTGATCTGTCGGGTCTCAACCAGTGTGACGCCGCGTTCGGCTCTGACGTTTTCGGGCACGCCCTGGCGATCAAAGAAGCCGAGCTGCGTTGAAATCACCAGCGCCAGCGTCAGAACCACAACCGTGCTCATCCCGATAAGCGGGACGGTGTGAACCCGGAAATCTTCGTCATCATATGTGCGCACAATCATGCGGTTGCTCCCTCCAGTTCCGATTTAGCCGAATGGCCCGAAACTTCTTTGACATTGGTCAAATTGTTCGTTTGCGACGCGTGTTGCGCGCAGGCCTCCGAAAGCAGCCTTGCTACCGTTTCGGCCTCGGGCACAGCGCGCAGCATCGGTTGAGGCCGGGCAAAATGCCAGGGGCGCACATGCGGCCATAGCAAGGCGTAACCAAGCAGTCTCTCTCCCCCCAGCTCAACGGCGATATCGCCGTGTTCGGTGCCGCGCATGTTCAGATGCGCGGCCTGAATGTGCTTGAGGGGAATGTTGATGCGCGCTTCCACTGCCATGCCAACGCGCATGATCAGTCGCACATCGGTGAGGATGTAAAGCGTTGTTTTGGCAGAGCGCCAGGCGATCAGCTGGATGACAATCCCGCCGAAAAGCCCTGCGATTGCTAGAAAAATGGCGCTGTCGATATTGCCGAAAGCCGCGGCCAGCACCACCATGGCGCCCATGTAAATGGCAAATGTGCCCAGATAGAATGCGCTGCGGGTGAGGACCGGCACAGAGGGCCGGCCCTTCCACAACACGCGTTCATCAAGCCCGGGCGTTCCCATCGGATCGCCATTGGCCCCTGGCCCGTCTTCTGGCGTGATCGCCGGATGATCCCTTCCGTCAATCACAGCACAGGCTCCGAGCGTTCAGGCGTTGCGTACATATAGCCGCCACCGAAATAGGCCATGATCTTATCCTCTTCGAGACGGGTGATCTGGCCCGGCACCTTGAGGCGCGGCACATCAGCGAAATGATCTTTCGTGATCGCATCGATCTGGACCAGTTCGGGATTGGCGGGCCATAGCCCTGCGAGCAGACCCTTGGTCTGGACAGCGCAGACAAACATCGGTGCCAGCACCTTGTCACCGCCTGTTGTCTCGACTTCGAGGTAGCGGATGATGTGTTCAGACTGATCGACCCAGATATCGCTGACCTTGCCGACCAGTTCGACATTGCAATCATATACCGGCCAGCCGACGAGGTTGGGATCTTCCGGTGCCATCATCATGTTGTGACCGGCATCGCCGATTGGCACGATGCGCGGGCGGCCATCGAAGGTGAGATCAGGGTAATCCTTGCGCTGCGCCCAGGCAGCCGGGCCCATGCCGTCTTTCATCGGATCACCGGTGGGCACGTAAGCTGCGCCGCCTGCGTGAAACATACGTTCAGCCGGTACGCTCACAGGGTCGCGCGGCGCGTCTTCAGGGATGTAAACGCCGCGGCCATTGGGCAGCGGGAAGACTTTCTTGTCGCCCTGCAGCAGCGGCATGCTGTCCAGTTCGCCGGTGAATTCGTCTTCAAGCGGATAGCCTTCGCGGCGGCTCTCACGGTTCAGGTAGAAAACCAGCCCGATGAAAAAGAAGAAAAACAGAAAGAAGGCGAGTTCGGCAACGTCGAACTTGCCTGCGATGTAAGTGGCATTCATCGCCAGAATGCCGAAAGTATCAGAAAGTGTCATTTCAAGGTCCTCCGGTGGATCCGTGCGGCTGTCCTTCGGCTTATCCCATGGCGTGGGGCGGTCGCGGTCATGTCGGGAATTCGCGCAGGCCGAACGAGCCGTCTGCACCTTCCCTCGATTGGGTGGCGGTTCTACGAGTGCGGCCGACAAGCGGACCGATCGCGGCGAGGCCTGCCAAAAGCAGCAGGATTTCAATAAGGTAGACAGAGGTGTAGCCGGTTGCTCTTGACGCATCGACAACGAGCGTGCCTTCGCCGCTGATGGCGATTGCCGCGATAATATCGCGCAGCGCGCCGCCAACCGCGATCCCTGCTCCGGCACAAGTGGCCTGAACCGCGCCCCATGCACCAAGAGCAAGGCCCGTCGTGGCTTCGCGTGCCAGGTTCATCGCCTCGATGAGCGTGCCCACCGAAAACAGGCCAAGGCCAAGGCCAATGGCAAATGCACCCAGAAACAGCATCAGCGTAGAGGCAAAAGGTGCTGCAAATATGACCATCAGAAACGCTGTTATGCCCGTCACAAGCCCGGCCCCTGCAATGCGCAAGGGTTCATTGCCGCGACCAAGCGAGCGGCCTGAAAGCACAAAGCCAGCCAGCGCGCCCAGGGCCCATGCACCGGTAAGGCCGGTTGTAGCCCCCACGCTCAATCCCAGCACTTCGCCACCATAAGGCTCCAGCAGCGCATCCTGCATCGCAAAGCCTGCTGAGCCGATACCGATCGCTGTGAGCAAGCGGGCGTTCGAACCATCCGAAACAAAGGCCTTCCATAATTCGCCAAAGGTCGGCCCTGCATCTGACCCTGCGTCTGACCCAGTCGTTGGCGCTGTCGTGCGGGCCTTGTCGCGCGCTTCCTGCTTCCACAGTGCCACGAGGTTGAGCGCCATGGTGATGACAGCGGCACCCTGGATCACCTGCACCAGCCGGGTGTTTGAAAACTCGATCAAAAGCCCGCCCATCACGAAAGCCGCAAGCATCATGCCGACCAGCAGCATCACGTAAAGCAGCGCAACCGCACGCGGGCGCTTGTCTTCGGGCGCAAGATCTGTCGCCAGCGCAAGGCCTGCGGTTTGCGTTACGTGAATTCCGATGCCGGTAAGCAGAAATGCGATGGCGGCAGCGCCGGTGCCCACAGCAAACTTGTCTGGGCTATCAAGCAGGATGAGCGCAAAGGGCATGATTGCGAGCCCCGAAAATTGCATCATCGTGCCAAACCAGATGTAAGGCACCCGCCGCCAGCCTAGAGCTGAACGGTGGGTGTCGGATTTATAACCGATCAGCGCGCGGAAAGGCGCAGCGACCAGTGGTATCGCGATAAACAGCGCGACCAGAAAAGTGGGCACGCCCAGTTCCACGATCATCACCCGGTTAAGCGTGCCGTTAAGCAGCACCGTTGCCATGCCAACGCTGACCTGGAACAGCGAAAGGCGCAGCAGCCGGGAAAGCGGCAGGTCCTTGCTTGCTGCATCGGCAAATGGCAGCCAACGCGCCACCACATCACCCAGTGTCGTGATGCCCTTCGCAGCTTCGGGGCCGGGGGGAGGGGAGGGCGTAGCGCTCATCCGCGCTTTACCAGCTCCATTGCGTGCGAGGTGTAAAACCCGCTCGAAACCCGTCCGCTGCGCCCCACCTGCCATTGCGGCAAGCGATCCGCCAGACGTGCGCGCAATTCATCTTCCGCAATGGGGACGATGGCAGGCGAGCGGTCACTCTTGGGGAAAACCTTGCCGATCTTGTGCATCGCACCCAGCATCCGGGTGTAGGGCGCAAAGGTGAAGATGATTGATCCGCTGGTGCGCATGGCTAGCGCGTCGAGCGCATCGACCAGATCATCAAGCTCGTAATGAATGAGCGAATCCATCGCCGCGACATGGGCAAAATTGCCAAGCGCAGGGTCAAGCATGTCGCCCGATTTCCAGAAAATCCGCCCATGGCCGGTAAAGGCTGGCGCGCGTTCGCGAGCGACCTCCACCAGGCCCGCTGCCACATCGATGGCAGTGATTTCCGCGCCGCGATTGGCTGCCGCGATGGTAAGCGCGCCGGTTCCGCAGCCTGCATCAAGCACATGGGTGCGCCTCAGATCCGTGGGCAGCCAGGATAGCAATTTGGCGCGCATCTCATCGCGCCCGGCGCGCACAGTTGCGCGGATGCCGCTAACCTTGGCGTCCGATGTGAGGTCAATCCATGCCTGGCGTGCCGTGCTGTCAAAATAGGTTGCAAGCGCCTCGCGCCGGTCCGCATAAGTTTCAGCCAGAGGCGCTGCTGGCAGGGCAGCGCCTTGATGGGCGCGAAGATCGGCCTCGAAGCTGTCAGGTGATCGTGTAGCCATCACTCAAACCCCAGAAAATCAAAGATATCGCGATCCTTCATCGGTGCGGCGGTGCTGGGCTCGACTCCGGCCCAAAGCATGGCGGCAAGCCGCAGATATTCATCCTGCGC
>JGI12109J20283_10394992_pt1 | contig 47682 bp, 36 predicted proteins | sample ElkSlonscriptome_12_FD_20283 | JGI IMG/M metagenome (IMG submission 20283)
GCAGACCGATCAACGTCAAGCTTGCCAGCAGCAGATCCAGCTGACGGTCTGCAGCGCTGGCACGGGCCGCCAGCCAGCCGGTGAAAATGCCGAGCAGACACACACCAAGCAGAAACCGCCGGGCATGCCGCGCCAGCGTTTGCAGATCGCGACTGATACGCCCGAGGCCCGGCAGCGCGCGGGCGCGGGCCGCTAATCGACGATCAAAAGCATCTGGTGCTTCGCGCGCCAGGGTCATTGCCGCGTCGTCATCGCGCCAGCGGCCAAGACGCTGTTCATGCCGACGCACCGACTCAGTCAGCAGCCAATCATCGAGTTCAATTCCGTTGGAGGTTTCGTTGGAGACCAAGGGTCGATCGCAGTCGCAGTTTTTAGCAGATGCACATAGTACCAACCTGCCAAAGTTTGATCCCGGTCAAGGAGGATTACGCTGACAATTGGGACAATTCAGGTTGAATCTCCACCGGCATCTTTATGAAGGAAGCCCAAATGAACGAAACCATAATTTACAACGACAAAGTCGTGCGCCAGTTTGCGGTCATGACGGTCATCTGGGGCATCGTTGGGATGCTGGTTGGGGTCATCCTCGCTGCCCAGTTGATCTGGCCCGATATGACCTTCGGAATTCCCTGGTTGAGCTACGGTCGACTGCGCCCGCTGCACACGAATGCAGTGATCTTCGCCTTCGGTGGATCCGCTTTGTTCGCAACCAGCTACTACTGCGTGCAGCGCACCTGCCACGCCCGTTTGTTCTCCAACGCGCTGACCTCGTTTACCTTCTGGGGCTGGCAGCTTGTCATTCTCGGGGCTGCAATTACGCTGCCGATGGGACTGACCATGGGCAAGGAATATGCCGAGTTGATCTGGCCGTTGGCGATTCTTGTCGCGCTGGTCTGGGTGGCCTATGCGGTGGTGTTTTTCGGCACCATTGCCAAACGTAAAGTCAAGCACATCTATGTCGCCAACTGGTTTTTTGGCGCATTTATCCTGACCGTCGCGGTGCTGCATATCGTGAATAACCTGGCGATGCCTGCCACCCTGACGCACTCCTATCCGATCTACTCCGGCACCGTCGATGCCATGGTTCAGTGGTGGTACGGCCACAACGCGGTGGGCTTCTTTTTGACCGCGGGTTTCTTAGGGATGATGTATTACTTCGTGCCGAAACAGGCCGGACGTCCGGTGTATTCCTACCGTCTTTCCATTGTCCACTTCTGGTCGCTGATTGCGATTTACATGTGGGCCGGGCCACACCACCTGCACTACACCGCGCTGCCCGATTGGGTTCAGTCGCTCGGCATGGTGTTCTCACTGATGCTGCTGGCCCCAAGCTGGGGCGGCATGATCAACGGCATCATGACCTTATCCGGTGCCTGGCATAAACTGCGCACCGACCCGATCCTGCGCTTCATGATCGTCGCCCTGTCGTTCTACGGCATGTCTACCTTCGAAGGCCCGATGATGTCGATCAAGACGGTCAATGCGCTCAGTCACTACACCGACTGGGGCATTGGCCACGTACACTCCGGCGCGCTGGGCTGGGTTGCGATGATTTCGATTGGTGCTTTGTACAGTCTGTTCCCGCGCCTTTTAGGCCTGAAGGAGATGTACTCCATCCGCTTGATCGAGTGGCATTTCTGGACCTCGACCATCGGCACCGTGCTGTATATCGTGGCGATGTGGATTGCCGGCGTCATGCAGGGACTGATGTGGCGCACCTTTAACGACGACGGAACGCTGACCTACACCTTCATTGAAGTGCTCAAGCTGACCGAGCCTTTCTATATGTTGCGCCTGCTCGGTGGTGTGATCTTCCTGTCGGGCATGTTCATCATGCTCTACAACGTGATCAAGACCTTCCAGATGGCCTCAACCGAAGATCGCGACGTACCGGTCACCGTGCCGGCCCACGCGTAAAGGAGCAGCAGCATGATTCATGAAAAAATAGAAAAAAACGCGGCTCTTCTTGGTGTGCTCATCGTGGTGATGATCAGCTTCGGTGGCCTGGTCGAAATCGTCCCGCTGATGTTCAAGGGCGCAGTGGTTGAACCGGCCGAAGGGGTCCAGCCTTACAGTCCAATTCGATTGGCCGGTCGCGATATTTATGTTCGCGAAGGCTGCTACGGCTGCCACAGCCAGCAGATTCGTCCGTTCCGTTCTGAAACTGAACGCTACGGCCACTATTCAGTCGCGGGGGAATCGGTTTATGACCGCCCGTTTCAGTGGGGTTCGAAGCGCACCGGGCCTGATCTGGCCCGCGTCGGCGGTCGCTACAGTGATGATTGGCATTATCTGCACCTGGTCGACCCACGCGCTGTGGTTCCGGACTCAAACATGCCCGCCTACCCCTGGCTGGCCGAACGAGTGATTGACGGCGCAACGCTGCAAAAGCACATGCGCGCCTTGCAACGCATCGGCGATCCCTACACCGACGAGCAGATTGAAGCCGCAGCAGACGAGGTTGCTGACACCACCGAAATCGAGGCGTTGATTGCCTATCTGCAGGGCCTGGGCACCGAATGGACGGGCCAACGCGTTGCCCCGCGCGCCGGGGGTGAATCATGACCTCAGGACTTTGGACCCTGTTTTCGATGGGCGCGTTTGTGGCCATTGCAATCTGGGTGTTTCTGATCAAAGACCGCAAGGATTTCGATAAGCAAGCCAGCATGCCGCTTGAAGACGATCCAAGCGAGACGCACACATTCAACAACAAGGAAAGCAAGGAGGATTCAGCATGAGCGCTTTCTGGCACTGGTTTGTCGTCATTATTACCCTGGCCTTTACCGCCGGCATGGTGTATCTGTTCGTCGCGACCGGCAAGGCGCGCGTGCCCTCATCAAAAAGCACCGACGGCACTGAGGACACCACTGGCCACGTTTGGGACGACGATCTTGAAGAACTCAACAATCCAATGCCGCGCTGGTGGCTGTGGTTGTTCTACGGCACAGTCATTTTTTCCATTTTCTACCTGGTGCTCTACCCTGGACTGGGTCGATTTGGAGGCATGCTAGGCTGGAGCTCGGAAGGCCAGTATGAAATTCAAATGGCACGTGCATCAGAAGCCTTTGATGAACGCTTTGGCGAACTTGCCGCCAGCCCGCTGGTTGACCTGGCCCGGAATGAAGACGCCCTGCGGATGGGCCGCAACCTCTATGCCCATAACTGCTCAACCTGCCACGGCTCCGACGCACGGGGCGCCCAGGGCTACCCCAATCTGACCGATAACCACTGGACATGGGGCAGCGAGCCCGACCAGATTTTGACCAGCATTCATCACGGTCGCCAAGCCGCCATGCCGGGTTTTGGAGCCGTGCTTGACGAGCAGGCCGTGACCCAAACAGCGCTGTATGTTCAGCAGCTCGCAGGTGACGATGTTGACGCAGCGGCCGCGAGCGCTGGCAAAGGCCACTACGAGATGGTCTGCGTTGCCTGTCACGGCGTTGACGGGAAAGGCAATGCCCTGCTCGGTGCACCAAATCTAAACGCTGGCATCTACATCTACGGCGGCGACATCGACACGATTAGCGAAACCATTATGCACGGACGAAATGGCGTCATGCCGGCTCAGATTGACCTGCTCGGAGAAGCACGCTCGCGTCTGGTTTCAGCCTATATTCTGAGCCTCGCGAATGAGGCGGCGGCCACCGGTGAATAGAACCAATGCACTGGACGATCAGGCCTTGTCTGATCCACCGCCACGCCCCCTGGCCCAGCGCCTGGGGGCCATTCTCTGGCCATCTTTTTTCGCCGCAGCAGTTGCAACCGTTGTTTTTTTTATGGCGGTGGATCCGCTCGTCTTGCGCGATGTTACATTTCCTGAGCTCGACATCTCTCGCCAGGGCGGTTACACCATTGCATTTTTACTGTTCTGGTCTGCGACCGCCTCGTCCAGCCTTTTCACCTGGATTCTGCTGCGCCCGGTTAGCCGCTTCAACTCGCGTCATGATGGTTCCAACAGCCACCAACATCATCGCCAGAGCGGCGAGTAGAACCGCATGACCGAGAACACTACATCGCCGGAATCCATTCCGCTTTATGTCAAACACGACAAAGTCTATCCGCGCGAGATTCACGGTCGGTTTTCCCGTTTAAGAGCAATCGCTGCCTGGGTGCTGTTGGGCATGTTTTACATATTGCCGTGGATCAACCTGGGCGGCACTCAGATTGTGCTGTTTGATTTACCCAACCGCCAATTCCACTACTTTGGCCTGACCTTGTGGCCGCAAGATCTGTTTGTACTCGCCCTGCTGCTGGCAATGGCGGCCTTCACACTGTTCTTCTTTACCGCCCTGGCCGGTCGCCTGTGGTGCGGCTATGCCTGCCCGCAAACGGTCTGGACCGAGGTTTTTTTGTGGATGGAGCGGGTCACTGAAGGCTCGCGCAATCAGCGCATCAAGCTCGACAAAGGGCCTTGGAATAAAAACAAGATTGTCCGCAAATCGAGCAAACAGTTTTTATGGATCGTATTCGCGCTGTGGACCGGCTTTACCTTTGTCGGCTTTTTTGTCCCGATCCGCGATCTCGCGATGCGCATTCTGGAATTCAATCTGGGCGGCTGGGAGGTCTTCTGGCTCTGCTTCTATGGCTTTGCCACTTACGGTAATGCCGGTTATTTGCGCGAACAGGTGTGCAAATACATGTGCCCCTACGCGCGTTTCCAGTCGGCCATGTTCGACGATAACAGTCTGGTGATCTCTTATGACGTAGCGCGCGGCGAACCGCGCGGCGGGCGCCGTCGCGACGCCGACTACAAGGCCATGGGCCTGGGCGATTGCATCGACTGCAAGGCCTGCGTGCAGGTCTGCCCGACCGGCATTGATATTCGCGACGGTCTGCAGATCGAATGTATCGCCTGCGCCGCCTGCATCGATGTCTGCGATGACGTGATGGATAAGATGGGCTACCCTCCGGGCCTGGTGCGCTACACCACAGAAAATGCGCTGCAGGGCAAACCAAGCCGAATTCTGCGCCCGCGAATTTTTATTTATCTGTTTGTTTTATTGGCCTTGATGGCGCTGGTCGGCTCAATTCTGACCGGGCGCGATGCATTGATTGCTGACGTGCTGCGCGATCGGACCTCACTGTATCGGGTGATTGGCTCGGACCTTGAGAACAGCTATCGCCTCAAGTTGTCCAATCGAACGGAGCAGCCACTTGAAATCAATCTCAGTGCCAGCGGGCTGGAGGGCCTGCGCGTAGTGGAGCCGCAGGACACCTTCAGCGTTCAACCGGGTCAGGCGGACGACTTCGCCCTGACCTTGGCTTTGCCGTTAAATGCGACAGAGCCCGGCATGCGACCGGTGACCGTAACCGCGAGCAGCCCAGCCGGGGAGACTTACAAAGTGATCGAAACGCGGTTTTTTGTTCCTGCCGATCCTCAATAATCGATTTTTACTTCAACAAACTGGAATTCTACGCAATAGCAAGACAATGACCAACGCAGCTATCAATCCCTGGTATCGAGAGCCCTGGCCCTGGTTCATTCTTGGCATTTTGTCCCTGGGCGTGTTTTTTGGCATTTCGATTCTGCTTATCGGTCTGTCCAATCCGCCGCAGATGGTGCGCGGCGAATACGAGAAATTCGGGCGCGGCATGGTTGATCTGGGCAACCGAACTGAACAGGCACGCAGCTTGGGGCTGAGCGCTGAGTTGAGCGAGCGCAACGGTCAATGGCGGGTGACTCTCAATGCCACCGAAGCCGGCACTGTGCCTGATCAACTGCTGCTGATCGTGCAGCATCCGGTCAACGGTGAGCTGGATCGTACCGTCCTGCTGAATCGCGACGCCTACGGCAGCTTCAGCGGCGAATGGGCCGAGCCACCGCGCCACGCAACCATGATTCTTCAAGATCTATCGCAGAGCTGGTGGATCAGCACGCGCTTGGGCGACCCGCCTGCCGCCACATTGGAACTTGTTCCCCGGCGACTGTGAGCGCGGTTCTCTCCCCCAGTAGCGACACTCCCAGCGCAGCCGCGACCGCTTGCGGGCACTGCGGTGAGCCGGTGCCTGCGGGGCTGACTATTTCAGCCAAAGTCTCGGGTCAGGATCAGCCGATGTGTTGCCACGGCTGCCAGACCATTGCCACCTTGATCGAGAATGCCGGCTTAAGCCGCTATTACGACTTCCGCGACGCCCTGCCGCAGCGTCCTGACGGCGCGGTGCTGTCGCGCGATGATTTCCTTGCCTGGGATCGCACCGCCGTGCTTGATCACCACGCGCGAGTGACTGACAACGGCCAGGTCCAGCTCGCCCTGGTGCTCGAAAACGTCCACTGTGCCGCCTGTGCCTGGCTGATTCGACGCTTTGTTGGTGAACTGCCTGGCGTCAACGATCTCCAGGTCGATATCGCCGACGGTCGAGCCAGCATCACCCTCGATCCGAAAACAACACCGCTGAGCAAAGTCGCCGCACGGCTTGCCTCGCTGGGTTATCGACCGCATCTGGACACGCCCGAAGCCGGCCAGGATCGCGACCGAGAGCAACGCCATGAAATGCTCAAGGCTCTTGCCGTGGCAGGGCTGGGCATGATGCAGGTGATGAGCTTCGCGTTGGCCGGCTACATCGGTGCCATGCAGGACATCGATCCGGTCAGTCAGCGTTTTTTTGAACTGATCAGCATGATTGTCGCGGTCCCCGTGGCGCTGTACTCCGGGCGCATTTTCTATCGCTCGGCCTGGCGCACGCTTGCCAGTGGTCGCATGGGCATGGACGTACCGGTTGCCCTGGCCATGCTGCTGGCCTTGCTCTCAAGCATCGCGATCGTCTGGCTTGAAGCCGGTGAGACCTATTTCGATTCCGTAGTGATGTTTATCTTCTTCCTGCTGCTCGGTCGCTATGCGGTTCTGGTCGCACGGCAGAAAGCCGGTCGCCTGCACTCAGCGCTGGCCCGCGCGCTGCCGACCCAGGTCAAACGGCTAAGCCAAGAAGGGTCCGAGCTTGTCTCCATGGTCGAACTGCAAACTGGTGATCGCATTCAGGTCAGCGCGGGCGAAACCATAGCCGCTGATGGCGCGGTGATCAGCGGACAGGCCCAGGTCGACGAATCGTTGTTGTCCGGTGAATCAATACCGCGCCAGCGACGTATTGGCGATACGGTTTTGGCCGGCAGCTTGATACACGAGGGTCAGATTGAAATCCGAATTGAACACCTGGGCCAGAACACCACCCTGTCAGGCATCGTTCGACTGCTCGATCAGGCGCGCCAGTTTCGGCCCAGACTGGCACGCCTGGCCGATCGCATTGCCGGTGTCTTTGTTGCCGTGGTGCTCAGCGCAGCCGCTCTAGCTGCAGTGATCTGGTGGTCGATCGACCCAGCCCAGGCGCTGCCGGTCGCCATTGCTGTACTGGTCGTGTCCTGCCCCTGTGCACTGGCGTTGGGAACACCCGTCGCCCTGGCCTCGGCCACCCGTGCTTTGGCCAGCCTCGGCATTCTGATTCATCATCCCGATGCGATTGAAAGCCTGCCCAATCTGACCCACCTGGTGTTCGACAAAACCGGGACGTTGACCGAATCCCAACCGAGGCTGGTCGAAACACGCCTGCCCGGACCTATCACTGAACAGCAAGCGCAGAAGCTCGCGGGCCGACTCGAACGGGTCAGCCGCCATCCTCTGGCGAGCGCATTCACCCCCTTTGATGACGGAGTTGCAGTAGCAGCTGCTGATTCAATCACGGCCTGCGGCGTCGCGGGCCAAATTGACGGCATTAAGTATCGCTTGGGCAAAGCAACCTTCGTGGGCGAGTTGATCAACCAACCACTGACCGAGCCCGGCCCGGGCCAGTGGCTGGCGTTGGCCAATGAGCAGCAACTTTTGGCCTGGTTCCGCCTCGATTTGCGCATGCGCCATGGCGCGCGCGAATTAATTCGACAACTACTAAACAGCGGCAAAAAGATTTATTTGGCCTCTGGTGATCGAACCGCCAATGTCGAAGCACTGGCCACCGAGCTTGGCATCGCCCGCTGGCACGCTGAACTCTCGCCCAACGACAAGCTGGCGCTGGTTCGACAGCTCCAAGCCGACGGTGGTCAGGTTGCGATGATCGGCGACGGCATCAACGATGCCCCGGTGCTGGCCGGCGCCGACGTCTCAATGGCGCTGGCCGAAGGAGCAGATATAGCCCAGACCCAGGCTGATCTTGTGATTACCGGCAGCGGCCTGGATCGCCTGGCAACGGCCCTGGACCTGGCACCCAAAGTACGTCGAGTCATTATTCAAAACCTGTGCTGGGCGTTGTGCTACAACCTTCTCGCGTTACCGTTCGCCGCCGCCGGGCTTGTGCCGCCTTGGCTGGCCGCCATAGGCATGTCGGCCTCAAGTCTGATTGTCGTCCTTAACGCGCGACGTCTCGGCTCTGCCTCGATTCACAAAATCGGTGCGCCTGGCGCCCGGTACAGATCACCGAAAATGGCAGCCGCATGAGCATTATCTACGTCCTTATCCCGCTATCAATTGTTCTGATGCTGTTCGCCATCGGATTTTTCTTCTGGGCGGTCAAAAACAATCAGTTCGACGACCTGGACTCCCCGGCCCTGGATATTTTGGACGATGATCAACCTGAAGCAAGCGCTAAAGTCTCTTCACCACAATCAAGATCGCATAAAGACAATGCAATAGGCCGGCTGGACGATCAAGATTAGTTCGGCGGCTTAAGTGATCTGATCAGCATCAAATTTCGGCCTGCATCAAAAGGTGCACTGAGCAAATTATGAATCCCGAAACCGCTATCTTGACGGGCCTATTGGCCGGTTTATTCGGTTCTACCCACTGCCTTGCCATGTGTGGTGGCATTGTTGGCCTGCTGCACAGCCAGCTGCCAGACGGCCGCTCCTGGTTAAGCGTCGGGTTTCATCTGGGCCGAATCACCAGCTACTTGACCATTGCGATCATCGCGACGTTAGTCGGCATGCTACCCGGCCAGTTGCTACCTCAAGCCGCACCGCAGCTCATGCGTGTCTTGCTTGGACTGCTGATCATCAGCATGGCCGTGTATATCGCCGCGCCCGGGCAATTTCGCGACCTGGCCGGTCAAATAGCCGCACCGTTGACCCGTCGGATGATGCCGCTGCTCGCCCGTTTCTTGCCCGTGCGCTCGCTGGACCAAGCGCTGGGACTGGGTCTGCTGTGGGGGTTTTTACCCTGCGGCTTGCTGTACTCGGTCGTCGCTGCCGCGGTGCTGGTGGCCGACCCGATGGCAACCAGCGCAATGGTGATTGCCTTTGGAATCGGGACTGTGCCGCTATTATTGGGCAGTGGTTTATTGATGCTGCGCTTTCGTTCAGCGATCAATCAGAAGGCGCTACGCTGGTCTGCCGCTGTACTGCTTGCTTTGACTGGGGTTTTGGTTGCCCTGGGACCTTGGATGGCTCGGTTGATTGACCATCCTTTGATGGAGTTTTTGGTGGATTGTGTTTCGTAGAGTCAAGCTGGTTTTTTGTTCTGCATAGGGTGCTTCATACAGGCGTTTTGTTGAATTCGCAGTGCGAATTCAAACAATCGCCTTTGACTCAAAAAATTAAATCTCAACGCAAAACCTCACTCCACTGGATAAAGATAACCCCACCACTCCGGCTGATCCTTCAGATGAAGATCAAACCACGCCAACATCGTATCCCACCAAACATAGCGCTGCTCACGATCCAGAATCCAATGATCTTGCCCAGGGAATTCAACCAGTTCAACCTCTCGTCCAAGCAGCTTAAGCGCGGTGAACATCGTGTCGGATTCGCCGGGCGGGACGTTGGTATCTGAATCACCGGTGACCAGCAGCAGCGGCGTGGTGATTTTATCCGCGCTGTAGATCGGGCTCTGATCGATAAAGAGCTCGCGGTTATTCCAGGGAAAACTTCCTCGGCTGGCAATGCCAGAGTAACCGTAACCCCACCAACCTTCGCCCCAATACGAGGTCAACGTGCTGATGCCGGCATGCGAAATCGAGGCGGCATACATGTCGGTTAGGGTCGCAAGATGCATGGTCATGAAACCGCCGTAGCTGGCGCCCATGTTGCCGACCCGTTCGGGATCGACAAAATCATGCGCCTGGAGAAATTTTTGCGTACCTTCGATGATGTCATCGGCGGTGTATTTGCCCCAGGCGTTGACGTGAAGGGCCGAGAACTCCTGGCCATAGGCGATCGTCCCGCGCGGCTGCAGCACGTAGACCACATACCCTTTGGCTGCCCATAAATTGAACGGATAACGACCAGTGAATGACCGACCTACTGGCACCGTACCTCCGTAGTAGTAAACGATCAGCGGGTAGCGCTGCTCGGGGTCAAAGCCGGGTGGCAGGTAGTAGCGGCCGTCGATCTGATCACCGCTGTTATTGGTGAATTGCCACGGGCGAAGCTCGCCGAATTCAACATCAGCGTATTCGGTTTGCCGAGTGTTGATTACAACCTCGCGCCGGTTTTGATTCAGATCGATCAGTATTACGCGCTGCGGGCTGATTGCACCGGTACCACGCACCGCCACCTGCACAGCATCTGTATCCGAAGCGGAAAACTGTTCCATCACTTCCAAACCAATGTCGATGTCTTCGAATTGGCTCTGATCGACATCAAAGCGCACCAGCGACGTGCCTTCACCGCGTGCGACCGACAGCAGCAGATCACCGTTGGGCAGGCGATGAGCTGAGTTGATCGAGGGGTCAAAATCACGGCTCAGGCTACGCGCCGTCTGACCGTCAGCACTTAGCGCATAGAGTTGGGTGTCGTATTCATTCGGAATCAGCGGTGCGTCAGTTGTCGCACCGTCCGCGCCCGGCAGGCCGGGGCCGGACATCAGCCAGTAGCCGTCGCCAGCAAACAGCGCACCACTAAGCATTCTTAGCTGAAGGATTTCACGGCGTTCGAGGTCGTCCAGGTTCAGCTCAAAAAGACGCCACAAGCTGTGCGGCGGCTCGCTGTAATCAATAATTCGCTCCGAAAGCAATAAACGCTTGCCGTCGGGATCGACATCAAGCAGGTTGACACTGACATCACCCGTGGTCAGGGGTCGGATCAGGCCGCTGCTCGCATCAACCTGAAAAATCTGACTGTTGTCGCGAAAATTCGCCCAGCGATCTTCCAGTGAACGGATTCGCCGGCGCTGTTCATCGGGTTCTTTCTCAGGCTCTGTCCAGGAAAAAAGCAGCGACTCGCCGTCCGGGTGCCACTGCAAGCCGCTGATGTGCTCGTGATTGGCCAGCAGCAAACGCGGGCTTTGCTGGTCTGGATACAACCACAAGCTATTGCCTTGATGCACAGCCAGCGTTTGGCTGTCAGGGCTCCAGGCCAGCGCGCTGGGCAGCTCGTCGGTCCAGACTCGTTCTACTTCACCGGTCTCGGTATCACGAATCTCCAAGCGTGCCAGCGACATGTCGGCTGCATCATCGCGCCCGTTGAAGCGCAGCGCAAGACTGCGACCGTCGGGCGACAGCTGTAGATTGGTAACCGTCTGAGCGTTAGTCAGACGCTCTGCCGTGACATGAGTTTCTGCCGCCAGGCGCACGCTGATCTGATCGTGCGCGGCCTTGCCTTCAAACTGGAGCTGTGGGGGTTGGTCATCGGCGGCCCCGGCGTGAATCAACCAAACGTCATGAATGCCTGGCGGCAGCGCCAGACTAACTGCTTCATCGTTGACGGAAAGTTTCGAGCCGTCCATAAATACGCTGAGCTGATCAAGTCCCTGAATCTTCAGTTCTCCCTCAACGAAGCGCTGAACCCGAACTGGCAGCATCCAAACGCTGATTTCATCGCTCGTGTTTTGGTTGATGGCTACCGTTGACCAGCGCAAGGTTAGATCAAACAAGCTGACCTCGCGCTCGTTGCCGGGCCGGGCCTGACTGGCCAGCTGGCCATAGATTGTCCGTGTAATTGGCGCAGTTTTGTCTGTGTCTTCCAACTGCGCAGGGCTGATCGGAAGGCCCGATAACGCTAAAACGGCGCCAATGTCCTGAATCGGACCGGCTTGATCTTCCTGATCAGCAGCAGCTGGCACCGCCATCAAAGCAATTAAGACAAAAAAGAAGGCTGTGGAAAATTTCATAAGTATCCAATTAAGAAAATCACTTGTACAAAAGCCGCAACGCAGCAGATTGATTTGACGCGCTTTCCAGAAAAAGCAAAAAATAAGCGACACCCAACGATATCAGCCGATTTGATCTTGATCAATTGCACGGGCGAACCATTGCCGTAGCCTCTAAAACTCGTAATTTCCGCGCATGGTGCGCTCGGTAGTGTTTATGTCAAAGCTAATGCGACCGAGTTTTGATCAGGATTTGATTGATCGCCACGGCGGCCCTGGACCCAGCTATACCTCCTACCCGACTACTTTGCAGTTTTCAGACGACTACGGGGCGGAAGGCTACAAACGGGCAATGGCAGAATCCAACAGTCTGCCAATTCCATCGGATCTGTCTCTCTACGTACACGTGCCGTTTTGCACCAGCCCCTGTTTCTACTGTGCCTGCAATCGAGTCGTAACTCGCTCTAATTCAATTGGCGATCATTTCCTGGATACGCTGGAATTAGAGCTGGGGCTTGTGGCACCGCGCATCGATGCTGATCGCAAGGTTGAGCAACTGCACTTGGGTGGTGGTACGCCGACGTTTTTAAGTGTTCAACAACTAGGGCGATTGACAGACTCGCTGCGTCGCCACTTTTCATTTTCCTACGATGCGGAACTCAGCCTTGAAATTGACCCACGAACGATCCGCCCGGGGGACGTGCTTGATCTTCATGCCATGGGCTACAACCGGATATCCATCGGTGTTCAGGACCTTGAACCCGATGTGCAAAAGGCCGTAAATCGGGTGCATGATTTGAGCATGGTCTCAGGTATCTATGATGCGGCCCGCGCGGTCGGTTTTGACTCAGTCAATATGGATCTGATTTATGGTTTGCCACTGCAGACTACGGCCGGCTTTGCGCGCACGATCGAATCAGTCATCAAGATGCGCCCCGATCGAATAGCATTATTTAATTACGCTCACTTGCCGCACGTCTTCAAAGCCCAGCGTCAAATTGCAGAAGAACAAATACCAACTCCAGCCACCAGACTGGCGATCTTCCGAAATAGCCTGATGCGTTTGCTCGATGCAGGCTACGAATTTATCGGCATGGATCACTTCGCCCTGCCCAATGATTCGCTGGTCAAAGCTCGGCAAGACGGAACACTGGCACGCAATTTTCAGGGCTATTCAACCCACGTTGGCCTGGACTTGCTCAGTTTTGGACCATCGGCAATTTCGCAGGTCGGTGATAGTTTCGCCCAAAACACGCGCGACCTGGACGCCTGGACGATTGCGCTAAAAGATAAACGTCTGCCGACGGTGCGCGGTCTGGAGCGAAATACTGATGATCGTCTACGTTCTGAAATTATTGAACAAATCATGTGCCAAGGGCAGCTAGACCATCGAGAGATCGGCAGATTTTTCGAACTTCATTTTGATCGCTATTTCGAAACCGAACTGGCGGCGCTGGACGCGATGGCAACCGACGGATTACTGGTGCGCAATCCAAATGGGTTTAAGGTCACTCCTTCCGGTCTGCTGTTTCTACGCGCCATCGCAAAGCAATTTGACGCCTATCTGGGACCGGTTGCCGAGAATTCGCATCGATTTTCGCGCATCGTATAGCAATCAGGGAACTTGTGAATCGCTATAGCTCCGACGCAACGTTGGGCGGTATTCAGGGATCTGATACACCTAGGGATTGACCCATTCATCCGCACTGCTATACTCGTATCCGACGTTTCCCATCGAACAAGCGCTCCATGTCGAAACATAAAGATCTCCGCGAAGCTGGCGATATCGAGACGCGCTGCGAAGATTGTTCGCTGTATAGTTTGTGTTTCGCTAAGGAAATTTCTTCAGATGATCGCGATGATCTTAACGATGTGCTTAAACGCCAGCAGCCGCTAGCCAAATCAGAGCACATGTTTCACGGCGGGCAGCAGCTGAAAACCGTCACAGTGGTCCGGTCAGGCTCAGTCAAGTCGTACCAAATCTCACCCGATGGCGATGAAATCGTCTCTGGCTTTTACTTGCCAGGCGAAGTAATTGGACTGGATGGATTGTCTGCCGAGAAACACCCCGGCTTTGCGGTGGCACTGGAGGACAGTCGAACCTGCGACATTCCGTTCCATGATTTTATGGCAATGCTCGACAAGAGCCCTAAACTCAACCAGATCATGCTGCGGTTGCTGGCTGAAGAAATGACCGAGACCCGCGAACTGCTATTAGTGGTTGGTCGACTGGATGCAAAGACGCGCGTGGCGCTGTTCTTGCTCAGCATGTCGCGCCGTTTGGCACGTCGCAAGCAGGACCCAGATCAATTTCGTTTAACCATGGACCGGCGCGACATCGCCAATTATCTAGGTCTGACTATCGAAACTGTATCTCGGACCGTAAGTGCACTGCAGCGCGACAAAGTTATCACGGTGCGCGGCAAAATGGTCCAGATTATCGACCGCGATGCGTTGCGGGAGCATGCTCATCAACTCCCCGAGAGTGATGATGAAACCTCGCAAACCACTAATCGCCAAGCGGGTCGTTAAGCGAATCAGTCGGCAACTCCGTTCGATTGATGAAATTTGCGAAGAACAGCGCGTTGGCAAACAGCCGCTCAGCACCAATCCAATACCCCCGAAACAGATAGTCGTCAGCCATGCGGATGACGGCGCCGCGACCGTGCCGAGTGGCGACCAGGGCCGGAGCGTCTGATAGCTTTGTGCGCATGGGATCTGACAGATATCCCGAGGCGAGAGGATTTTCGGCGTAGCGACCGACGTGGACATAGGGATTGTCGCTGGCTCCCAGCACGTGCGGCCCACGCCGAAACACCACCAGCTCAGTTCGTTGATAGCCCCAGGCCAATGGATGGGTAACGTCCAACTCGACACGAAGCGCGCTGCCACCAATCAGGGTGCGAGCGAAGTCCTGCCGGAAGTCTGCATAGGCGCGGCGCTGGGATGATTGTTTGCCGGCATCTTGGTCATTGCCCGAATCAGTGTCGTCGTCTGAACGCGACCCGGAATCAGGATCGGAATCCAAGCCGGTTTCGGCAAAGTCGAATTCGAAGTCCAATGACTCCACCCATACTGATGCATTGCGAGCCGCGATGAGAACTCCACCTGAGCGCACGAAGTCGACCAGTGCTTGCTGTTCAGACTCACTCCAGCCGCTGTAGCGTCCGTTGGGCAAAATCAAATGGGTGTATTCATTCAAATCCACACGCTCGATTTGCCGGTAGTCAAGTTGGGTCAGCGGTTGAGCGAGTCGAACGTCAAACCAGTGCCAAATGTAGCCCGCATGATTCGCGCTGACGACCTGGCCGGTCACCATCGCGACCTTGGGAGCCTGCACGACTGGTGCCGACGGTGAACCCAGATCAGGTCCCGTCAAACTGAGCCCGCTGCTGGCTTCGAGCACGGTCACTTGATGCTCCAGGCTCAATTGCTGAAGACGCTCTGACACAGCGGGCAGATTTTTATCCTGCAAGCCAGGCGCAATCACCAGGCTGCCGCGCGGAAGCTCAACCTTACCCTGATCGGTGCGTGTTTTTAGCACGTCTGCACTGGCTTGAACGCGATAGCCTTCGGCCAAAAGCCGGGCCAGCAGCGCCGGCGCGTTGTACTGGTCCCAGGCAACCAGCCAGGCGATGGCATCGTTGTCCAAATCTGACTGTTCAGTCGCCGCTGTGTGTGACACCTCGGTGATCGACTCCAGCACGGGACGCATTGAAGGCAAGCGATTCACGGTGGCCAACGGCAGGTCATAGGCCTGCGCCAGCGGCCAGGCGGAAACATCGTAAAACGTCTCCATCGGCAGATTATCTACGGGATCAAAAATGGAAGTCAGAAACCGGTAATGGTCTTGATCACTGGGTACGGCCCAGACAGACCCCGGCTCAAAGGTTTGATCATTAATTGAAACACGCTCGCCGACCGGATAAACCTCGATACCGTGCGCCAGTAATAGAGCGACCAGTCGTTTGGCTCGGACCGGATCGCCATCATCGCCAAGCAGCCAGCCGGCATGGCCAGCTGAAGATGCCAGCTCTCTGGCACCCTCGAAAAAGGTTTTTTGGTAGTCGAGTAAATCGGCGGCCAGCGCATGAGTACCCTCGAGGCTTGAAATTGATGTACGAACCTGATTGGCCACGGCCGCTTCGAAGGTTAATTGGCCATAATCGTTTTCCTGAACATGGCCGCGTGCCGAGGCCTGTTCAAACAAGATACCGACGCCGCCGGTCATGTCGGGGTAGGTCGACCCTTTGCCGAGATAATAATCATCAAACGTTTCACGGCTGTAATAGCTTTCACCAGCGGCATCCAGCGCTCGCGCATGGTAAGCAGCAAAGCGGGCCGTCAGGGTTTGATTTTCTTCCGGCGTCAGCGGATTGGTGCGTTCCGGCACGCCGGGCTGGAAGAAAAAAGTGGAGTTTGTCCCCATTTCGTGATGATCAGTGACCACGTGCGGCTGCCAGGCCTGCAGCGCTTTGGCCCGGGCCTGTGACTCGGGATGGACCAGCGGCAGCCAGTCGCGGTTGAGATCAAACCAATAGTAGTTGGTGCGTCCATTCGGCCAGACCTCACGATGTTCGCGATCGTTGGAATCAGATGAAGGATGGCGACCACGATGATCATTGACCCACCGGGCGAATCGATCCAGCCCGTCCGGATTGAGCACGGGTTCCATCAGCACGACCGTATCCTCCAGCCAGGCTTTGGTTCTGGCGCTGCGGTCGGCGGCCAAGTACCAGGCAACCATCAAAGCAGCGCTGGCACCAGACGCCTCATTGCCGTGAACGCTGTAACCCATCCACAGCACGACCGGCCCGTCTCCCGCGCGACTGGCGCGCACTCGATCGGCACGAATCTCACTCAGTGTTGAACGACGCTCCGGGCTGGAAAATGTCAGCAGCATCAGTGGTCGTCGTCCGTGAGTCTGTCCGAGAATCTCAATTTGGACCCGATCAGACGCCTCGGCCACAGCCCGCAGGTAAGCGACAATCTGATCGTGTCGCGGGTGAAACTGGCCAACTTCAAAACCAAGGAAGTCGGCCGGTGCCGGAATCGCCGGGTCTGGATCGAAATCGTTCGGCAAGCCAACGCTTTGAGCGCCGTAAAGCGCTGGAGTGAATAGCATTGAGAGCAGCAGAAGCACTCGAATCATAGGAATATCCGCAGGTTGAGTTGGGGTAGAGAGTAACGATTGAGCTTGCTAGGATAGCGCTATCTCGTTCAAAAATTTGAGTTAGATCTTTCGATCCAGGCAATGACAGGAGATCCCCGCATGCAACTCCGTTCCAATGATTTAATTGATCAGCAACCGATTGATCCCCGCTTTGCGTTCGGCAAACTCGACCCGCACGAGCCAATGGCGCTATCTGACAACATGAGTCCTCACCTGGCTTGGGCTGATGCGCCTGACGGCACCCAATCATTTGTCATATTGTGCATCGACCCTGACGTTCCATCCGAGGCCGATGATGTCAATCAGACCGGCAAAACCATTTCGCCCGACCTGCCAAGAGTTGATTTCTGTCACTGGGCGATGATCGACATCCCATCAGAAGTGCATGAATTGACAACTGGCCAGTGTAGCGATGGTGTAACTGTCGGCGGCAAACAAAATCCACCCGGACCTGCAAATGTCCGTCAAGGCTTGAACGACTACACCAGCTTCATGGCCGGCAGCGACCTGGAAGGCAAGTACTACGGCTACGACGGCCCTTGCCCCCCGTGGAATGACGAACGCTTGCACCGATACGTGTTCACCGTTTTCGCGCTGGATCAGGCCCGGCTTGATTTGCCCGAAGGGTTCAGCGGCCACGATGTTGTCAGGTCCATTGACGGCCATGTTTTGGCTCAGGCCAGCCTGACCGTCACTTATACGCTGAATCCGGATGTGGCCAACTAGGCCTGCTCAACTATTGCGCAAACAGTTTCTCCAACTGCAAGGACTTTGAGCTTTGCAGACTGATAATTAACGCTATGCGCCTGATTCCAAGGCAGAAAATCAACTGGCACATAATATGCTTGAGTAAGGGTCGATCAACGTATTCATAACCCCACTCACAATGCCTCAAACAGGCAGAGGAAAGAACAAAATGACGCCCTCCGAAATTCTCAAACTTCTCAGCGACGAAGAGGTGCAGTTCGTCGATTTGCGCTTTGCCAACACGCTGGGCAAAGAACAGCATGTCACCATCCCGGTATCCGCGGTCGATGAGGATTTGTTCAATGATGGCAAGATGTTTGATGGCTCGTCCATTGCCGGTTGGAAAGGTATCAATGAATCTGACATGGTGCTGATGCCAGACACCGAAGCAACTTTTATGGACCCGTTCAGCGAGTACAAGACGCTGAATGTCAGCTGCGATATTCTAGAGCCTGCCACGATGCAACCCTACTCGAGATGCCCACGCTCGTTAGCGAAGCGTGCAGAGGCATTTCTGAATGCATCCGGCATCGCCGACACCGCTTTTTTCGGTCCCGAGCCTGAATTTTTCGTCTTCGACGATGTGCGCTGGGGCAATGATATTTCTGGCTCCTTTTTCAAAATCGATTCTGAAGAAGCGGCCTGGAACAGCGCCAAGAAATACGACGACGGCAACCATGGCCACCGCCCAGGCGTCAAAGGCGGCTATTTCCCGGTGCCACCCGTCGACAGCCTGAGCGATCTGCGCTCGCTGATGTGTTTAACCATGGAATCAGTCGGCATGCCGGTCGAAGTCCATCACCATGAAGTCGGAACGGCTGGCCAGTGCGAAATCGGCTCAAAATTCAATACGCTGACGCGCAAGGCCGACGAACTTCTGATGACCAAATACATTATTCAGAACGTGGCTCACATGCACGGGCGCACCGCCACGTTTATGCCAAAACCACTGGTTGGTGATAACGGCACCGGCATGCACGTTCACCAGTCGTTGTCCAAAGACGGCACCAACCTGTTTGCCGGGGACGGCTACGGCGGCTTGAGCGAAACCGCGCTGCACTACATTGGCGGCATTTTCAAGCACGCTCGCGCCATCAATGCCTTCTCGAACTCGACGACCAACAGCTACAAGCGTCTGGTGCCGGGCTTTGAAGCTCCCGTATTCCTGGCGTACTCAGCGCGTAACCGCTCAGCCTCTTGCCGGGTGCCGTGGGTTGCCAGCGATAAAGCACGACGTATTGAGGTTCGTTTCGGCGATCCGGCCGGCAATCCTTATTTGACCTTCGCCGCCATGATGATGGCTGGACTGGACGGCATACGTAACAAGATTGATCCGGGTGCGCCAATGGATAAAGATTTGTATGATCTGCCGCCGGAAGAAGAGCGCGATTTGCCGCGCGTCTGCCACGCGCTTGATCAGGCGCTGGGCGCTCTGGACCAGGATCGTGAATTTCTGAAAGCCGGCGATGTGTTTTCCGATGACCTGATTGACGGCTACATTGCGTTAAAAGAAGAAGAGGTTCAACGTTTTCGGATGTCGACGCATCCGGTGGAATTTGAAATGTACTACTCGAGCTGATTGATCAGCCACGCCCTGCAACGCCCCGGATGAATGAATCCGGGGCGTTTTTTTTGCCTGAAAGGTCAATCGTGGCAACGGTAAAAACAGCCGATGGCCGGGTTCCTTGTTTCTCGCCTGCCTCATTGAGGTAGACTTTGATCCAATCTGTGCACATTGAAGCGACAATGTTATGAAACTTCTACTCCTAGCGTTAAGCCTATCTTTCGTGGCATCTCTGGCCTGGGCCCAGCCGATCTACAAGGTCGTCGATGAAGACGGCAATGTCACCTACACCGACCAGAAACCCGCTGACGGTGCCGAGCCGATGGAGTTGCCCGAACTCAATGTTCTGGACGGCCGCGAAGTAGAATCACAAATGCCCGCTGGCTCATCTGACGCCTCTGAGGTTGAACCTCTGAAGCTCAGCATTGTTTCTCCACAAGATGAGGAAAATATTCGCGGAACGGGCAATTCACTCTCCGTCACACTCGAAAGCAACATCGACCTGCCAGCCAGCGCCCTGATCGTGGTTTATCTTGATGGAGAGGCGCAGGAGCCGACGCAGTCGATGAGCTACAGCTTTGACTTTATTCCGCGCGGCCAACATACCTTGCGCGCCGAACTACAGACGCGCAGCGGCAGAGTTCTGGCCGAATCGGAACCGGTCACGTTTTTCATGCGACAGGCGTCAAGAATAAATCCGCCGGGGTCGTGACTGAAGAGATCCTGGATCGTCTGAGCACCGGCCTGGTTCATGCTAGCGTCGATGGACAGACGCTCTGGATTAATCGTGCCGCCGCTGTTTTGTTCAATGCCAAGCCTACTGAGCTTGTCGGACAACCCCTACTATCCTATTGTCAGCCTTTGGAGCGCTTGCTAGCCAAAGCGCTTGCAAACACCAGCACGCTGACTGTGACCGAAGCTCATATTCTAAGCGACGGCCCCGTACTCGATCTTTTTGTCCACGTCAGCAAGCAGGTTTGCTGGATCGAAATGCATCCTGTCAGTGAGCGACTGCGTTTGCGCGAACGCACCGAGCGGGCCGAGCGCCAGCAGGCTGTTTCCCTTCTAGCTCGAAGCCTGGCCCATGAACTACGCAACCCACTGGCAGGTGTTCGCGGAGCTGCCCAGCTGATTGAACACAGCAATGAACCAGCGACAGCACATCGCCACGCCAAAATGATTCAGCGCGAAGTCGACCGCATCACTGCATTGATCGAAAATGTTGCCGAAGATTCACCACCTTGCCTGCAGACACTGAACTTGCATCAAGTCCTCGACGATGCTCTGGAATTGGTTCAAGCTGAGAGCGGTGGTCAACTGCAGATCAATCGCCAGTTTGATCCCAGCATTCCAGACCAGCGCGCCGATGGCGTGCAGCTGCATCAACTTTTCCTCAATTTATTGCGTAACAGCGTTCAGGCTGGCGCCTCAGCGCTACGCGTGAGCAGCCGAATTGAGCACGAATCAGCTTGGCTGGAATCGTCAGCCAGCCATGCGATTCGGCTGGATATCGACGATAACGGCGACGGTGTGCCAACTGAATTGATGGATCGTTTGTTCCTGCCACTGGTCACGGGGCGAGACCAGGGTACGGGTTTTGGGCTGGCCGTGGTCCAGCAGATCGCCCGCTGCCACGGGGGGATGGTTGACTACAGCGATCTTGAGGGAGGCAGCCGCTTTACCTTGAGACTGCCACTCGCCCGGGAGCACCCCCAATGAGTGAGCGGATCTGGATTGTCGATGATGATCCTGCCATTCGTTACGTGCTCGAGGAGTTCTTTTTAAGTCAGCATCTGTCCGTGCGCTCGTTCGAGGGTGGTGAGGATCTAAAGCGAGCTCTCAAAGATCATGCTCCCGATCTGGTTATGGCCGACGTTCGTCTGAACGGAGAGAACGGCTTGGAGCTGATGCAGTCGATGCGCCAAGGGTTGCCCGAGCTACCGGTCATTATCATGACGGCCTATTCTGATCTGGACTCGGCAGTGCGCGCCTTTCAAGGTGGTGCGTTTGAGTTTCTCGCAAAACCTTTTGATCTGGACGAAGTTGGCCGACTGGTTAGCAAAGCGATCACACAGGCAGACACCAAAGCATCAAAAGCCCAGCCTGACGACGGATTGATCGGTTCGTCGCCCGCGTTTCAGGACTTGATCCGCATGGTCGGTCGTTTGTCCGCGACGGCCATCCCGGTATTGATCACCGGTGAAACTGGCACCGGCAAAGAGCTGATTGCGCGGGCGCTGCATCGTCACTCGCCGCGCTCCGATGGACCGTTTATCGCAATCAACACCGCTGCAATTCCGGAAGATCTGCTCGAATCTGAACTGTTCGGGCATGAAAAAGGCGCGTTTACCGGCGCGAGTGAGCGACGCATCGGTCGGTTCGAGCAAGCTCAGGGCGGCACGCTGTTTCTTGACGAGATCGGCGATATGCCGCTTACTCTGCAATCGCGCTTGCTGCGCGTACTGGCAGAAGGCGAATATTATCGACTGGGGGGGCGCGATCTGGTACGAACAGATGCCCGCATAATTACGGCAACTCATCGTGATTTGAGCCAGCGCGTCGCAAGCAACTCGTTTCGGGCCGACCTCTATCATCGGCTTAAAGTTATCAGCTTACGTGTACCACCGTTGCGCGAACGCCGCGCTGATATCCCTGAGCTGGCCTGTCATTTTCTGCGCGAAGCTGGAAAAGAGTTCAGACTGCCGCCCAAGCTGGCAGATCAAAGCTTGATCAGTCAGCTCAAAACCCTGGATTGGCCTGGCAACGTGCGCGAACTCAAGCACGTTTGTCAGTCATTGGCCGCACTTGCGCCCGCGCCATTAATCGGTGCTGATGACCTTCCCGATGACTATCGTGCCCCCGGATCAATCAGCAATTCCGAACATGCTGAATGGGTTGAGCCACTTCGACGGTCTTTAAGCGAGAGCCTGACGAACCGTCAAAGCGAATGTGCCACCAGCGCCTATGAGATCTACAAACAGCAATTTGAACAAGCCATGGCTCAATCCGCGCTAGGGGTTTGCCAGAACAATCAATCCGAAGCCGCCCGACGACTCGGCATCAGTCGAAATACATTGGCTCGCATTATTAGCAACATTGAACAAGGAGCTTCTGAATAACTCTGTGCGGCTCGGTGAAGGAAAAATTGCTCTTGAACGGGCTCCTTTGAGGCAAATCTGATAGGAGTGCGAATAGGCCTTCTTAGCGCACTTCCAGCCAAAAGGTAACCGGGCCGTCGTTGACCAGAGCGATCTGCATATCAGCACCGAACCGGCCGGTTTGAACCTGGGGAATTTCCGCGCGGGCGATGTCAACCATGGCATCAAAAAGTCGACGGCCGTCTTCAGGCCTGGCAGCCGGAGTAAAGCTCGGCCGGTTGCCAGAATTGGTATCTGCAGCCAGAGTAAATTGCGGTACCAGCAAGAGGTCACCCTGGGCTGAGAGCAGCGAACGGTTCATGCGACCTTGTTGATCGCTGAACACGCGATAGTTCAATAGCCGTTCGACAAAACGCGGCAACCGCTCATCGGCATCCTCGCGCTGAAAGCCGACCAACACCAGCAGACCATGGCCAATCGCGGCAACCGATTGACCGTCTATCGTGACCTCTGCCTCGGTAACTCGCTGCAGCAAGCCGATCATCGACTTGATCCTACGAACTGACCTGGAGCAACCGCCAGACCGGCAGTTTTTGACATTGGCACCTTGGGCCACATGCTAGTTTTTGATACGTTATGAGAATATTTCATTCGTAACGATAAAGGAGATCACAATGGAAAATGTTTATAAGCAAATCAAACTAACAGGATCATCGCAAGACGGTGTGGAATCCGCTGTGGCCAACGCACTGGAGCGGGCATCTGAAACGATCAAGCACATGCGCTGGTTCAAAGTCGTCGAAACGCGCGGCCATATCGTCGAGGGTAAAGTTGAACATTGGCAAGTCACCATTGAAGTTGGCTTTACGCTTGAAGGATAGCGTCAGGACTCGGGTCCAGATCCCGGTGCGATCAGTGATTCAATCACCGGCAGCGGAATATGCAGTGCGCCGCAAATCACCCGGACAAGCTCATACTCACGGGCCGAAATACGACCATCATGGATGACGACGGCTGCCAGCGCTGTCATCATCCGCTGTTTATCTGACATTCTCAACAAGTCCAGAGCCTTCAGCGCTCGATCCAGTCGGCCTGTCCAATTATCGAGGTTGGGTTGTTCTGCTGGATCAGTTCCAAGTAACTTTGCATGACCAGATGTGTAGGCGGCCATTGCCTGTTGAGAGCCAGCATGGCCATGAGCTGCAACTATCATTAGCAGATCAACAGCCTCAGCTTTGAAATTCGCGATCTTTTTTGAACCGCCTGCGGCAGCACGCTTTGGATTGAGTACGTCTTCGATCTGGCGGGCGGTCAATCGAGCTAGCGCATACTCGAATACTTCGACTCGACCATCGGCTTGGATCAGCTCATCAATAAGGCCCATAAATGCAACCAATTCGGCCGCCGGTCGTCGACGCAGGGCAGGAAAAGCGATTTCTATCAACGGCAGTCGCTGCGCATGCTGAAGATCAGGCGTAGCTTGGCGCAGCGCTCGCACTTGCTCTTCGCTATCGCTCCCCAAACTGCGCGCAATACTCAACAGCTGGGTTTCTCGAATCTCATCATCGGGACTAAGCAATAACGCGCAAATAACTTCCTGTGACCATTCATCACTGTGAGCTGCGCGTTCGAGAACCGGCGGAATTGCAGCAGCCAAAGCAGCAGCAACAAACACCTGATTGAGCCCCGGTTGACCAATTTGCTCCGCCAGTTGATCAGGATTCAGGATCAGCCCGCCGGGCCCCTTGGACTCCTCCCGCTCCTGCGCTTTTTCGTCCAGGCCGCGCTGGGCCTGTTCGGCTTTCGCCTTGCGTGCTTGTGCGTGGCGATCCATGGTTTTGGCAATCGCCGGTAGCTCGGCAGGATCAAATCCGGGCTGAATTGCCGTAATTCGCTTTTCAATCGGCGGATGGGTGGCAAACATCTGGTAGCCCATCCCGCGCGAGAACAGCATGTGCCCAACTTCTTCAGCATCGGTGGTCAAAAATGAACCGGCATAGGATGCGGCGATTTTTTTAAGCGCCCCGCCAATACCGTTTGGATCGCGAGTGAATTGAACTGCCGATGCGTCGGCCAAATACTCGCGCTGACGCGAAACTGCAGCCTTGATCCAGCGGCCGAAAAATAATCCAACGTAGCCAATGACAACCACTGCAATTCCGATAAAAACGGCGGGCGCTGCGTTGCGAGAATCTCGCGCAAAGGTGGCGCCGCGCAACAGTTTCCGTCCAATGATTGAAATCACCAGAATTCCGAAAAGGAAGCCAATCAGCCGAATGTTGATTCGCGTATCGCCGTTGAAGATGTGGCTGAATTCATGAGCGATCACACCCTGCAACTCGTCGCGATCGAGCGATTCCAACGTACCCCGGGTTACAGCCACGGCTGCATCGTTGGTATTAAAACCGGCGGCAAACGCGTTGATGCCCTGCTCTTGTTCCAGCACATAGATCTCAGGAACCGGAATGCCAGAGGCGATGGCCATTTCTTCGACCACGTTACGCAGCCGACGACGCAGCGGATCACGCGTACTGGGCTCGACCAACGTCCCGCCGAGCTCACGCGCGATTTCGCCACCGCCACCGCGCAACTGCAGCGTACGGTACAAACTTGCCAGCCCAATGACGGCCGTGGTGATCAATGTCGATGCCGATACCGTGGTCGCATTGGCGCTGACAAACTGACCCAGACCGGTGCTGTTCTGAAGCGTGTCAACGCCTAGAACAGCAAGCACCAGGGCATTGACCGCGAGCAGAATGCCGATCACGGCCAGCACGAACAAAAACACCAGCCACCGCGTTTGCCGTCGAGCTTTGTCTTGGTGCTCGAAAAAATTCATACCGAAAAAATCGACAAGGTCAAAGGGCCAAGGGGTCGCGGGGGTGAATGAATTCAATCATTTACTGATTCACCAATTAACCCGTTATCCCTTTGACCCATCATCCTTTACAACCATAATCCCTTTCACCAGTTTTCCTTTCACCCGGTCCGTTTCAACCAAAATCGACCTTGACCGCTTCGCGTTTGACTTCGTCTTCGATTTCTAGCAGCTCGGCCGCTTTGAAGTTGAACGTGCTGGCGACCAGATTGTTCGGAAAGCTCTCGCGCAGAATGTTGTAGGCCATGACTGAATCGTTGTAAGCCTGACGCGCAAACGCGACTTTGTTTTCCGTGCTGGTCAACTCTTCGGTCAACTGCATCATGTTTTCGTTGGCTTTCAAATCCGGGTAGGCTTCAGACAGAGCGAACAGTCGGCCTAATGCGCCTGACAGCCCCTGCTCGGCCTGATTCAGCTTGGCCACAGCTTCAGGATCGGTCGGATCTGCGGCCGTTTCCTTCAATTGGCTAACCGCGCCATTGCGGGCTTGAATAACCGCCTCCAGCGTATCTTTCTCGTGCGCCATGTATTTTCTGGCGACTTCAACCAGGTTGGGGATCAGGTCGTAGCGGCGGGTTAGCTGGACATCGATCTGGGCGAACGCATTTTTGTACCGATTGCGTGCCGCGATCAAGCGGTTGTAAATGCCGATAACGAAACCGGCCAGCGCCACAATTGCAACGCCAAGAACAATCAAAGTGGTCATTTCAAGGCTCCTAATCCGAAGTTACATACTGGTCCGAGTGTACCTCTAAAGCAAAACCGCCGGGCTGCTTATTGTGAGCATGACAAATAAGCGTGGAATTCAAGGCACCTTTGCACTACGTGTTGAATGCGCCCAAGCAATCAAAATTCGCAGCAACCGGCGCTCAGTTACCGGCCAGCCTATCGGAATGAATCGAGCGCTCTGAAGCCAAGTCTGTGGAGCATCGGTGGTAGGCCGGTCGATATAAAGACAGGCTGCATAGGCCTCGAAGCTGTCAGGCAACGGATCCATGCATGGATCAAGCACGATCAATTGGCCAGCATTACCGCTGCTGTGGAGACTCCGACGGTGGTAAAATCCCCAGCGCCGAGCCAGGCGATGCAAGATTCGGCTGTCCGAAGCAGACACCAACGAATCCACGCGTAGTCCGCTAATCAGCTGAGGACGGATTCGTAGAGGTGCGTTGCACAGATACTCGGGAAGTACGACCTCAAAGCACGCGCCACGCAACGGTCGCGGTCTCGAAATCACATCAACCTGACCGCCCATGGCCACGACCAGGCGACGTGTGATCGTCAGACCTAATCCAGACCCGACCTGTCCCGAGCTGCTGACGTGCCCGAGCTGTTGGAATTTTTGAAATAGGCGTTGGCGCTGTGAGGCGCTAACTCCCGGGCCGCTGTCAGACACTCTGATCTTGAGGGTACTGAAATTTGCACTTGATTCTCTTTCGTTTTTAGTCTGGGTCAACTCAAGCTCGATACCACCTGAGCGGGTAAATTTGATCGCATTGCTCAGCAAGTTCCCGATCACCTGCATTAAGCGATCGCGATCCCCGACGGCAACCGAGGCCAACTCCGAGGATGCGCGCAGCCTCAATTCGAGACCGGTGGATGCAGCCATTGGTGCATATAAATCCATGGCTTGCTCCACGACCGGCATCAATTCGAATACGCTAGAGTCAAGCGATAGTTGCTCGGCTTCTATCTTGGATAAATCGAGGACATCATCAACGATTCGTTTGAGCTGATGACCCGAGCGCTGCACGGTGTTGATCAATTCGTTGATCTGCGGCTCCTGCACACGTCCTTGGATCAAATCCAGCATGCCCATTACGCCGTGCAAGGGCGTGCGCATTTCATGGCTCATTACGGCGAGGAAATCAGACTTCGCTTGATTTGCGCGTTCGGCAACTTGCCGATCTTGCTCAGCCTGGGCCAGCTGCTGTTTACGAGCGGCGGTCTGACGCCAAATTTTGTAAGCCCAGACGCCTGAAACGATCAAAACCAAACCATAGATCAGATAGGCCAACGATTGACGCCAGAACGGATAGGCGATACCAATCGAGACGCTGGTTCCGGGTTCCTGCCATCGACCGCTTCGACCGGCAGCCTGAACCTGGAACTGATAGTTTCCAGGCGAGAGGTGGAAATACTGCTGGACATTTCTATCCTGCACCTCGGTCCACGCTCGGTGCTCGCCGAGCAGGCGAACTCGATAGCGCAAGCGGGCGGGGTCAACAAACGACGGTGCCGCGAACTCAAGCTCCAAGTCGCGCTGCCAGTGCGCCAGGGCAATTTCATCGTGCAGCGGCATGTCTTGATCGCCGGAGGTGATCTTCAGCATCTGAACTTCGGGAACCGCCGGCAGAATTGGCAGCTCGCTCGGCGCAAACAGCGCCAGGCCCTGCGTGCCCCCGAGACCATAGCGACCGTCTGGAAGCACGGAAAACGCGTTCTCCAGCAGCTCGCCGACCGCCAGTCCGCGGGCAGGCCCGATGAAATCTATGGCCTCAAGGGTTGCATCAAAGTGGATCAAGCCACTGGTCAGCAATAGCCAGTAGGAATCTGGCGCCTCTTTCTGGATTTTGAAGGGTCGTCCACCGGGCACCAGATTGCGGAAGGTCTGCGAAAATCGTGGCGCAAGCGCTGTCGGCGACAATTGCCAATAATGGATGGTCTGATCGGTTGCGAGATAGACGCCATCGTCCTCGAACCAAAGTGCTCGGATAATGCCTTGATCCAGCTCCAATTGCTGTGTGAATCGCTGTGTCATTGGGTCAAACTGAAATAACGTCCGACCGGCAGCCAGCCACCAATCGCCTGACGGATCATCGGCCAGTGCCGTTATCCTGGTGGTCGCCGGAATTGTCAGACCGCGCTCACCGGGCTGATAGTGGGTAAGTTGTTGCGTGGCCTTATGGTATTGAAATACACCGTCTTCGAACGTGCTGAACCAGAGCTGGTCCCGGCCATTGCTCCCTAATAATTGCACGTTGCCAACATCCATTGCTTGACTGTCGAACAGACGGTCCAGCGCGCGGGTTTTGGTATTAAACGCCTCGATATACGAGCTCCAGGCGATGATCAATTCGTCGTCGAGCCATTCGAGGCGATTGATACGCTCAATGTCATCAAGTGCGGCTTGACCAAAGAGCACAGAGGCTGGCTGGGTCCTGCCAGTGCTCAGGTCCAATCGATGCAGCCCTTCGGTCCGGCCAGCAATCCATAGTTGATCATCACGGGCGCTGGCCAGCACCCCATAGACCTCTTGCATCGGCAAACCGTCAAGGCCGCCTTCCCGCTGCCCAAAGCGTTGTTGGAAGCGCTCAAACGCCCAGGATTCAGGACTCAGATAGGCAATCCCGCTGCGCGCGACCGACACCCACAGGCCGCCTTCACGATCAAGCAGCATGTGGAGCACTTCGCTGCTTGGCAGGCCATCACGCAGACCGGCCGCTGCGGCAATCGTGTAAAGCCGATTCGATTCACGGTGCCATCGCACCAGGCCTTCGTACGTGGCCAGGCTCAGCCATCCGTCAGCATGCTCCGCAACATCGACGATGAATCCAGGCGTTTCGATGCCAATACTCACCTGCCAACGGTCCTCATGGCGATGGATCCGCTTGAGCTGCTGACCATGATGCAGCAACAGGTCTCCATTTGTGAGCACCGTTAAACCCGTCATCAACGCCTCGCCGGGTGTCCGTTCTAGCACCGGTAGAAACTGAAGTTCTGAATCCGTCTCCAGCACGCTGAGTTGATTACTCTGGACCAGCCAGACGCGACAGTTGCGATCCACGTCCAGATGCATTTGAAAACCGTGCTCCGACAGTCCGTACTCCGACTGCTGCGCAATCAAGTTCAGTTCATCAGTCGCAGGCGCATAGCGAGCGACACCTCCGGTCATAAACGCCAGCCAGATATTCCCGTCACAGTCCTCGGTAATGGACCAAACGTTGGCGTCTGAAAGTCGACCTTGATCAGAGACAGTTCGAAGATGCCTGAGAACTGTGAGATCTGGACCAACCTCGACCACCCCTCGCCCCGAAACTGATGCCCATACAGAACCCGTGTTGGCAGCAGCAAGCGTCACGACATTGGCTCCGACCAGCGCCTCTTGCTCGGGCTGATTGAGCGGCACGCGCCTGATCGAAGTTCCTTCATGCCGGACCAATCCGCTGCGTGTGGCAATCCAGACAAACCCTTGCCGATCCTGAACCATGGCCTCGACATGATTATCTGGAAGGCCCTCAGAGACTCCAATCTGGCGGAACGCCGGTCCGCTCGATGCAACACTACTGACCGAATACGCATTGACGACACACAGCACCAGTAAAACCATTACCTGAAACTGCCGCTGCCTGCCGCTCATTATCAGCTAATCCTCAATTTCTCCTTGTTTTATGATAACGATTAAGCCTGATAGGTCAAATGCAGCGGCAAAAGGCGGCTGGAACCGCACCCAATAATTCAGGTTAAAATTGCAAAGCGAAAAACAGCGCAGGCTCGTGTCACACCTTTCAGGTCTCAAACCATGCTGCCAGACGGCTACCAAAAACAATCTTTTCGGCGCTTCGATATCGGAGCAGATATCGATCGTTTAAACGCGGAATTTTCAGATATCCCGCAAAATTACTGGGCTAACTCGTACTGGGGCTCAATCCATTGTTCGGTCGGAATGCTTTTGCTCCGCGGCGGGACAAGCGGCACCCAAAGCGATTTCTACAGTTCTGAGGTCGCTGACCACGAGGTGCTGGAACAAGCGCCCTACATCAGATCCCTGATCGACAAGGATGGCCCTTTCGGCTTTGCTAAATACGCGTTTCTTTTTCGCATGCGGCCTAACGGGATCACCAAGCTGCACAAAGACACCATGGACCGCTGGACAGACATGTATCGGATTCATGTCCCGATCATCACCAATCCAGATGCCCACTTGATCGCTGACGGGCGGTCGATCCATTTTGCAGCGGGACACGCGTGGTCATTTGACAATCAATCCGAGCATGGCGTGGTCAATGGCGACCAGGAGCGAGTTCATTTGATATTTGATGTCGATCTGAACGATCGCCTGAAAGACCAGATTGATGCCTGCCAGCTGCTAAAGGGAGAACGCGTCGCCGAGCATCTAGAAAGAATCAAAGACGATTCAATGGAAAAGCCATCGTATTTTGGCGACGATGTTGTTCGACAGGGCATCGGTCAACTACGCAACCGAGGCATGAATAATGCTCAAATTGCCAGTTTCATGAACAATAAAAAAGTCCCGCTCAAGGATTACTACGGCGACCGCTGGACCAGCGATATGATCGAGCGCCTTTCTAGCTCGTCAGGTTAACTAGACAGCCCGTATTTTTGGGGAAATTTCCGGCCTGGCGAAAACAACCCTATTTCCGCCTCAGAAACCCCTCTGGACAAAATGTCAGCATATGACGTTCCTGATTCCGATCGGCCACAAACTCCGAGGTTTCAGCCAAGAACTGGCGTACCGCCCTGGACGGCCCTGGGCCAAATTCAGGCCACGCTGGGAAATAGTCAAAGCAGGTGTCCTCAGCAATCAAATAGCTGCCGGGCGAAACCAACTCGGAATATGCTCTCAGCTCGGCAAGTTTGTGGTCAGCGCGGTGATCGGAATCAAGGATGACAAGCACCGATTCAAAGCCAGAGCATTTCTTGGCAATCGTTTCCAGTATCGCTGGATCTGTCGAAGATCCGGTTAGATAATGCAGCCGAGAATGCTGAGGAAGGTCGGCCTGTGGTTCGATATCGACCGTCACCACCTCACCTCGTCCCATAATGTCCATGACATGAGCGAAAAACAGCGCTGATCCACCCATCCATGTACCGGTTTCGATCACCAGGTCGGTTTTCAAGCGAACCATCAGCTCCTGATAAACCCACATATCCATTGGACATTTGGCCGTCTTAACACCCATCCAATCGGTCTGATTGAAAACGCCACTTCTAAAATATGTGATGTTGGCGTGTTTTCTCAATTGCGCAATTTGACCTGCGCGAGCGCTTTGCTGATCTGTCATAGAGCTTAATCCGTTCAAAACTTTGAATATATCGCTGGGATCCAGCGGCTGATGGTGCTCTTTTAGGGAAGCAATATCAACAGTGGCGGTGTTTCGCATGAAGATTCTGGGACACCGCATGCCCCTCCTATCTGAATACTATTTTCTGATACAGTGCGTGACGTTAAATCGATCTGCTTTATCAAGTATGACGATCTCCTGTATCTTCGCGATCCGCTAGTTTTCAGCAGTCAATACAAACCACAGGGGCTAGCCGAAATTTTCAGGCGACAGTGAAACTCGTGGAAGGATTCGCGCCAGTGCATTTCGAGTTGCGTCTAGAGCAGCCCCAACAGTAACGAAATATCAAAACACTCATGTCAGAAAATCAAAGCGCTGTCAGTCAATATCAGAACATTCACCGCTTAATCCTCCAAGGGCAACTCGAAAACGCCGGCCGGGCATGCCAGTTATTGGTCGAAAAGCACCCCACCTTCGCGCCCGGCTGGGCCGCTTTTAGCGAGCTGTGGTTGAGATGCGGCGTCCTAGACAAAGCCGGAGCCGCCGCGCAGCACGGCTTGCAAATCGAGCCGGAATCGTCCGAACTGGCCACTCAGCTTGCCAAATGCATGCACTTCAGCGGTCAATTGGCGGGTGCAATGCATTTTGCAAATATCGCGCTGAAAAACGGACCAGATACGGTCATTCAGCTCGATACCCTGGGTAATATCTTTGCTCGCTTCGGTAAACATGAAACCGCAACAGAGTTATTCGAAGAAGCTCAGCGGCTGGCACCGGACAGCCCCGGCATCATGTTCAACCTTGCCACCTCACAACGACTCCTTGGTCGATCGGAGGCGGCTGAAGAGCTTCTGAATCAGGTGCTAGCGGTCAACCCGACGGATGCAGACGCTCACTATTCGCTGTCACTCGTGCGTCGTCAGACAGCGAGTGAAAATCACATTGAACGGCTTGAAAAACAGCTGGACACCAGTCGCCGATGGCAGGATAAGGTCAAAATCAGATACGCGCTGGCGAAAGAGCTGGAGGATTTGGAACGCTATGAGGCATCTTTCGAACAGCTTCAAGAAGGTGCCAGTCTGTTTTCCAAATATGCCAATTACAGCCTCGAAGACGAACTGGCGGGAATGGCTTCAATGCAGAATGCAACATCAAAGGATAAACTGACCGAGATAGCCGAAATGGCACCGCCATCCGATGTCAACAACAATCCCATTTTCATCGTCGGCTTACCCGGTTCCGGCACGAAAATTGTCGAGCAGATTCTCGCCGCGCATTCCGAAGTCGAGACCGGAGGCGACGTTCGGACCTTTCAAGCTGCAACGGCACACGGTTCCAAACAGTCCGGGGCAAAAATTACCGATCTAGCGCACCTTGCAGGCCTTATTGACGAACTGGATTATCCTGCCATTGCCAAAGCCTATCTTGAGATGGCCGAGCTCCAGGTCGGAACAACCAGGCACTTTCTCGATACCTTTCCGCTCAACGTTTTTCAGGTTCCTGTCATTCACATGGCGTTGCCAACAGCTCGCATAATTTTGATAGAAAGAGATCCTTTGGAGACGGGCTATGCCATGTTCAAAACGCTGTTCCAAAATGGCTTTCACGCCAGTTACGATCTCGAAACACTAGCCGAATACCATTTAAGTTATCAGCAGTGGGTTGATCATCTTAAAAAAGTACTGCCATCAAGCGCACTACTAACTTTACGGCACGCAGACATCGTGTCTGAGCCAGAAGGAGAACTACAGCGCCTGCTTGATTTCTGCGCACTTGGCAGTCAAGAAGCGTGCTCTGATTCGGCACGGGCAATCACGTCCAGCGCGGTCGACGGAAATGACAACCTCGATCCTCAAGTTTTTGACGAAGTGACCAATCACTACAAGAATGTCGAAAAGCACATGGCAGTTTATGCACAAACGCTTGCCAGGAACGAGGCGAATACATAACTGCAATTGTGTCTGTAATCATCATCTACATCCCGTGAGTAATGACTATGTTTAAGAAAATTGCTGGTTTTATGCTTTGCTGCATCGCTTTTTCTGCGGCAGCCAAAGAACCGCTACCGCTTGAAGTCTTCATGAAACACGCAGAAATCAACTCGATGCAGATTTCCCCCACCGGCGATTATCTGGCCGCGACCGCGCCGAAGGGCGATCGTACGGGGATCATCATTTTGGATTTGCGTGAATATCCCGAGATTGGTGTGATGTCGAGCATGGCACTCGGCGAGGAAGAGCACGCCACAGGGTTGCGCTGGGCCAGCGACGATCGACTGGTCTTTACGTCCAATAGCCAGAGCGGCGATCTATCCCAGCCGCGCCCTACCGGACGTTTGTGGGCGACAGACGCCGATGGCGGTCGTCAAATGCAAATTTACGGTCCGCGCGAAGGAGGCACGCCGAGGTTTGCCCAGATGATCCATCGTTTGCCTGAAGATCCGCGGCGCATTCTGGTATCGGAGTGGAGCTGGGATCGACAGAAGCCGCACGCGTTGCTGGTTGACCTTGATCGCTATCAACGCACCAGTCGCGTGACCATTTCGCCTCTTGAACGCGGCGGATTGGTTGCTGACCAACAGGGCAACGTTAAATTCGCCTTTGGCACCGACGAAGACATGAACCAGAAGTTTGCCTGGCGTCCTGACAACGACAGCGAATGGCAAACCTTTGAAAACCCGTTCGAAGCCGATATCGAGCCATGGGGCGCGGCGGCTGACGGCGACCATTTCTACGTCAAGTCTCGCGACAAGGAAAGAATGGGCGTTTACAAGGTCGAGCTGTCGACCGGTTCAGTCCAACCTTTGCTGGTTGACAGCGAAGTCGAAGCGCTATCACCGATTTGGGATGCGGAGCGTACTGAGCTTATCGGCGCAGTTTTCAACACCGGAATTCCAGAGCCCAGATTCGTTGACGAGCAGCATCCAACTGCCCAGATCTGGCGCAGCTTGATGCAGGCGCTTCCCGGATACATGATTAACATCTCGCGCTTTACTGAGGATGGTGATCTCGCGATTGTGCAGTTGTACAGCGATACCGAACCTGGTGTTTTCATGCTTCTGGATGTTGAAAATATGGCGTTGAACGAGCTAGCCCCGGTTATGAGCTGGGTACCTGCTGCACGCTTGGCCAAGAAGCAACCATTTCAATTTGAAGCCCGTGATGGGCTAACACTACACGGGCTACTGACCATTCCGCCGGAGGTTGATGAGCCCAAAGACTTACCCATGATTGTTGAAATTCACGGCGGTCCGCACGGTCCATTCGATCGCTGGGGCTGGAACCCGGTTACTCAGGCGTTTGCGTCACGAGGTTATTTGGTTCTGCAGGTCAACTTCCGCGGCTCGGGCGGCTATGGCTACCAGTTTGAACATGATGCCTACGGACAATGGGGCGCTGAAATGCAGGATGACATTACCGACGCCACCCAATGGGCGATCGATCAAGGCTATGCAGATGCTGAGCGTATCTGCATCAGCGGAGGCAGTTACGGTGGCTACTCCGCTTTAATGGGCGTGGTTCGCGAGCCCGATCTGTACCAATGTGCCTTCGGTTTCGTCGGCGTGTATGACCTGGAGCTCGCCAAGGAAGAAGGCAATATCCCAAGCACCGAAGCAGGACGGCGCTATCTTGATCGGGCGTTGGGTACAGACGTTGAAGTGCTGCGCGAGCGATCGCCGATTAACCATGTTGAGAAAATCAAAGCCGATCTCTTTATTGCCCATGGCGCGGAAGATCGCCAGGCGCATTACGGTCAATATCATGCCTTGATCGAAGCGCTGGAGCGAGCCAATATTCCACACCAAAAACTCTTTGTTGAAGGCGAGGGGCACGGTTTCTACGAGGTGGATAACCGAGTCAAGCTCTACGGCCAAGCGCTCGAATTCTTCGAACGAAATATTGGCTCTGCAAACTAAAGCCACGACGTGTCGACAACGCTGGGCCTCAAGCCCAGCGTTGTCGATGTTCAATCGATGTTCAAAAATCCAATTTCAGAGTGCTTTCCAACTTGAAAGCTTCAAGAACAGCTGGTGAGCACCGACTGGTAGTGTCGCCAATGGCCGTCTGGCCGCATCTGCTGGGTTTCCACGACCTCGTTCATACGATCCAGCATTGGTTGTTCAAACTCCAGGCTCAGGGAATCACAGAGGGTCGTTAAGGCAGCTTCTGAATTCTGCAACAGGTCTTTGCGTTTAACCCGCTCAAAATGGAGATCTAGCGTCGCCTCAAAATGTTCCAGGAGCGCTTTCTCGCGATGCCACAAATCAATCATTTGCTGAATATCCGCGTAGCCTGAAAGGCGCCACATCAACTCCAGATCAGCAAGTTCGAGCTCAGGAATAATAATGGAGGCGTTCGGGAAAAAACGAGCGAGTGCCGGCAGATTCGAATTTTCCCACCAGACTGTTTCCAAGGATCGCTTGGCCAGAAGGCTATCACTCTCACCAGATAGATAAACTTGACGACCTTCCCTGATCTGCGATTCATCGAGTGCGGCGAGCGCTGATGGTCGGGCAGGAATATTCAAGCTGCTTGCGCGCTGACTGCCAAGTTCGCTCGTCAAGGCCCAGACGTGACTGTTTGCCGCCAGTGCCGTTAATAGCGGACCTCTGCCGCTACCTGGCCAGCCCAGAACAACAACAGGTTCCGGCACATTATCGTCAATCGAAACCGCATCCCATTCTGACCCGTCAGTTTCTAGCCAGGCGTCATTGAGATCACGTTTAGCCTCGACCACAAGCTGGCGCATCATCGGAGCTGGCTGAAAACCTGCGTGCTGCAAATGTTTTCCGGCAGTCGCATAGTCAGCTTCCAGGTCATACAGATAGGCCAACAATTGGTGACATTTCGCACGAGCTCCGCCGTCAAGCCGAGCGCCTTCCAACGCCCCAGTCAAAATCGTCCGAGCCTGATTGCTTTTCTCCAAACCAATTGCGAGCTCGGACAGCAGGACAATAGCGGCGGGATCAGCGCCATCTCCACTGAGAAATGGAGACAGCGCCGCTTCAGCCGTTTTGAAATCTTTTTCCGCGATCGCCAATTTGCCTTCCATCAATTGTGCTTGTCTGGCAACTGACCGATCCTCACTGCCCTTGAGGCCTTCAATCAGCCGTTTGGCCTGCGCTGACTGACCTTTACTGGCCGCCAAGCGCGCCTGCAGCAGCTGAACGCTTGGTAACTCTGAATCCATGGTTTCCAGCAATGCTTCGCAGCCACTCACATTTTCCAAGTCAAATCGGAGCTGAGCTACCAACAATTTCAGTCTTGAATCGTCGGGCTTTGACTGCAACGCATCCTCAAGCAGCTGCAAGGCCTGGTCGCGACGCCCCGTCTTGACCAGCGAGTCGGACATGCCGACTGCAAGCTTTTCGGCGTTGTACCCCATTTTTGCGGCGCGAATGAAAAAAGCGAGCGCTTCGTCGTGTCGACCATCCACTCGAAGTATGTTGGCTAGAACAGCACTGAGCTCAGGATTGTTCGGATGTTTTTGCAGCGCGTTTCGAAGGCATTGCTCGGCGAAGGCAACGTGGCCCTGGGCCATGAAGACCTGACCCAATGCGGACTGCGCGCCGGCATCGTCTGGCTGTACCTCGACCGCTTTATTGGCGTAAGCGTGAGCGCTTTTGAGATCCCTCAATTGCAATTGCGCGAGTGCCAGAGTGCTCAGCGCCGTGACTTGATCAGGATCGGCTTTCAACGCTGTTTTAAGCGTGCTGACCGCCTTTGAAAGCTCGCCTTGCATGAAAAACAGGTATCCCTGCAAGGCGCGTGCTTTGCCGTGATTGGGATAGAGCTCAATGCAACGCTCAAGTGCTTTTGCGGCCTCTGACGAGCGATTTTGATCAAGCAGAATGGCCCCTAGAGCAAAATGTACATTGGGATTGCTCTGGTCGAACTCAGCTGCTTTTTGTACGAACGCGGCTGCTGACCCCAAATCACCTTGACCACGGCGGCATAAGCCGAGCAACAACAAGACCTGAGGGTTTTCCGGCTCCTCGCTCAACATCTGCCGGAATAGCGGCTCGGCTTCGATAAAATTGCCGGCCGCGTAAAGTTCGGTCGCTTTCTCGCTTAAATCGGTGGGGCTGGACATCACAAGGTCATCGGCTGCAAAACGCGCAGTCTAAACCAGTGCCGCACAGCTGTCGAAAAAAGTTGCTCCAGGGCATTGCGATCAGCACCCTGAAGCAGAGTTTTATAACCTGGCTTAGTCGGAGACCTTATGAACAACCGGTCGGAAGGTGTAGCCGTTGGGGCCGTTTTCGCTCAAGCTGTAAACTTCATAATGCTTGCCTGCTTCAACTTCGATTTCGATCTTGTTCTCGTCATCGCGTTGATCGGCCCGGCTGCGATAGCGAGTTCCCGGGCGATTGGTGACAACTGCGCTGACCGTCAACGTATATTTCCCGGGTTCAAGCCAGATCACCTCACGAGGACCGTTGATCTGTTGGTCATCAACGGCGACAAATCGGACCGGATACAGGTTCTGAGTCGGCGCGCCAGGAATGCCTGTAATCGTTGCGCTGTCTGGTCCAGGACGAGCAAGATCAACAAATCCTGCGGCCATAAGCCCGGCGCTAGCAAACATCACTGCCATGGCAACCGCAACGCTTGTAATCTTGAAGTAATTAAGGATTTTCATAGTCAAGTTTCCTACTAGAATGTAGCCCTCCCAAACAAGATACCGCAAACCATTGTTAAACGCGTGTGAAATCAGGGATCGCTGGAACTCGTTATTCGATGACTAAGCAAGACAAAAGCGAGGCGCTCAAAGCGCTCTACGAGGAGCTTCCCTATCCGCCGCGGGAGCCGGAGGATGAGCGTGTCAGACTGGTCAGGACGGGCCTGGATTACCTTCCCAAGCTCAGCCATTATTGCTTCAGCGGCAAACTATGCCTGGACGAACCCAGAAGGATACTTGTCGCCGGTGGCGGCACGGGTGATTCAGCAATCTATTTGGGCGAACAAACCAAGCAATCCAACGTAACGATTGATTATATCGATGTCAGCGAACGGTCACTGGAAATTGCTCGGCAGCGAGCACGCATCCGGGGCTTAGAGAACATCACATTCTCACTGGGCTCCATTCTTGACGTTGAGACACTATTCGGTCACTCGTTCGACTATATCAATTGCTCGGGCGTGCTCCACCATCTGCCGGATCCTGATGCGGGGCTTACGGCCTTAGGCCAAGCGTTAAAACCCCACGGCGCCATTGGAGTCATGGTTTACGCCCAATACGGCAGAACGGCGGTCTATCAGATTCAAGACCTTCTCCAACACATCGCTGGCGACGAACCGCTTTCCAGGCAGGTAGAGCTTGCCCGTATCGTGCTTGACCAATTGCCTGAAACCCACTGGCTGAATCGCTCGAATGATCTGCACAGCGATCACGTAAAGCTAGGTGATGCGGGCCTGGCTGATCTTTTTTTGAACCCTAGCGATCGAGCCTATACCGTTCCGCAGCTGCATGAATGGGTCAGGCGATCGGGCCTGCAGTTCATTGACTACGCATCACATAAAGCGCATTACCAGCTCGAGAACTATATTTCTGACGAAAGTCTGCTCTCAGTGACCGCAAAGAAAACAAAAGAAGAACAGCAAGCGATCGCTGAACTGATGTCGGGCACCCTTATTAAGCACTCTTTCTACGCTGCCCGGCAACTCCCTGAACCCGTCTCGCCTACAAAAAAGGCGATTCCTGTCGCTGCACAAGATGTTGATGTGGAAAAAATTGCAAGGCAAATCGGGGCGCAACGCCAGGGCGGTGTGGTGCAACTTCAAACGCATGATTCCAGGCTAAGCCTGCCCGTCAATCCGATTTCAAAGGGGTTCTTTGATCACCTGAATACGACCAATACGCTGGCTGCTATGACGGAAAAAATATCTCAGCAGGCAGTGGTTCGATCGATGCCTCCTGCGTGGATTGAGAGGCAAGTTGCTGACTTATGCGAACTGTTGATCAGCGTAGATATGCTTTATCTCAATCATTTTCCAGTTGCTACCGGTCGTTCGGCATCGTGAAAAGTTTTGAATGCTTCTGATTTATTTCTGGCACAGTAGCGACCTGGCAATCAGCTGATTATCCGGGCTTCGAAGCAATTGGTCTTTGATCAACTTGAAGCCGCGTCGTTCGAGCTCAGTGATCAGGGCACTAAACCCGTCTTCACTCAGCGTTGCGGCACTCATTGACTCCATGCGACCGGCGTAAGCCAAAAACTCGGCCGAAGATTTGGCGATAAAATCGAGCTTGGCTTGCTTGGATTGCGAATTCAAATCGGCAAAAACGCGCAAAAAGGATTGCGCGACCTGATGCACGTGGGAGTCATCTTCGCCCTGAACGCGCCGGAGTATGCGGCCCATCGTCCGATTGATCTGTTCCCGCCTTTTTTCCGCTTCCTGATTGAATTTCAGCTTGCTGCGTTGTTCCGGCGTGCGCGCATCTCCAATAACCTTAACGAGATCTCGCACCTTTCGATCCAGTCGCTCCTCATTGATGCACATGCGGGTCTGTTGATATTCCCGCTTGGCCTGCTTCACCACGGCCGAATCAGGATGGTGCAGAACCAGCGCTAGTTGACCATTCGAGCGGAGCATTCGATCGATTTCATCAAGCGCCTGATCTTGTTGGCCGTACTCAAACCCATATTGGCTGCTGATCAAATCGATGGATGCCGGTTCAATTCCGGTCGCTTCCATGCTCCGATTCGACAGCAAAGATACATTTTCCATTTGTGCTCGAATTTTCGGATCGTCGGGCAACCGGATGTCGGCGTAGTCGACACCAACAATATCAAAGTCTTTGTCCTGCTGATCAGAGATTCTTGCTGCGATGAAAGGTATCGCGCCGTTACCTGTCGCCAGATCGACGATGCTAGAGCGCTTGGGAAGCGCTGAAAAACAGCTCTCCCAGAATTCGGCAACCTCACCTGAATAGCCGACTTCGAACTCGCCGCCGTAAAACGTGGTCAGCGAGCCATGCTTCCAATATTGGCTCCAGGCATCGCTGTACTCGGGGCCCGAGGGTCGTGAATCAACGGTAGAACTATTCATATCGAGCCAACCCTATCGGAACAATCATTGAAAACAGCGGCAATTGCTGAACTACTTGCTGGACTACCACTAGCCGGCGAAATTGAATCGAAAATTCGCGGCTATTGTAATTCGCGGTCGCTCACCTCGATAGGGTTCGACAGAATGCCAGACGTAGGAAGGAAACAGTATCAGCTCTCCATTTCGCGGACGGAAGCGCTTGGCGTGAAAGCTTAAATCTGAATTCAGTTCGCTGTTGGCCATATCCAGAAACATGCCCGCATTATTACGTGGATCAGAAAACAGCAAATAACCTGCGTCGTGATCGTACGGAGGGTTGGCGTCGCCTTGATCAACGCAGTAAATCGCGCTCCACGAGTGCTGAGGATGATTGTGTGAGCGGACATAACCACCGTCTCGCGTCACATGAAACCAGGACTCGGCCGTGATCTTGAATTTCAACAACGTTTTCTGATCGATGCTGGATGTGGTGATGATCGCCTCAGCCAGTCGGCGATGGATAAGTTGTTTAAGCTGCAACACCGCCTTGTTGGGGTGATTGAGGAAATCAAATTCACTTTCATACACATTGCGATGCAGCGGCTGCGGTGAATCCGCCTTCGCGGATTGGGTCTGTTCAAGCTCTAGAATCAAGCGATGCAGCTCTTTGTGAACGGCGTCTTCCGGATCACGCTCCAGGCGCTGAATGATCGGCGTTGCCCAGAATTTGTTCAATCCTTCCATCTTTCGACTCTAGTGATTATCTGCAGTATTCGGCACTGGTTTCTAAGGATAAAAAATACGGTAAAACCAGTCAAAACCATTTCTCAACTCTTTATCAATCCGGGTTGGAATCGTATGAGGTTTTGTCGGGCGAATGCTTGAATAGGTATTGTGGGTGTATTTCAAGCGGTAGTGACTGTCGCTTTCACCCGGCAGCAAGGATAGCTTGTCAAAATCTATCTCGTGTTTGGGTAGATCAATAAAATCCCACACTCGCTCCATCACAGCCGGCGTGTTGGCGACTAGATCTTCGAACAGCACGCACAGCATTCTTCGCTGCTGATCTGGCGCAAAATCCTGAGCATTCCGGAAATTGTTCAAGGCAAAGCCGACGACGCCCTCTTTTGAGAATAATCGATTGGCGCGATCGTAGGGCGAGTAACTTGCCAGATTGTCAGGTGAATCCATGGCGAGCGTTTTCTGATGCTGGGCCTCAATCGATCCCAGAATCTGGCCAGGTTCACGCAAACATACCAGCATTTTGCAACTGGAGCTCAACTGAACCGCAAGGTCCATTTGAGCAATCCAACTTCGATTTTTGTCGACGACGACAGGTTGGGATGCTTTTTCGTACCACCCATTCATGAACCCACGGTAAGCCTGCATCAGCCGCCCCAATACCTCTTCAGGCTGATTATCCAGTTGAGCTAGCAGTATCTCGTTATCCGACGTACTTTGCCGAAGCTGGAGCAACATCTGTAAAAGCGGGGAGGTTTGGCCGGGGCAGTAAATTTCAGGATGATGTGCAAGCAGCTGGCACAGCAAAGTTGACCCTGATCGTGGTAGCCCAGTCACACATACCAATTTCTTGTCAAACATCAAATCGATCTTCTTTAATCAATTGAATTTAAAAGGCTCTCTCATAAAAAAACCCGGGCGGAGACCGCCCGGGTTTTGAGCATTAAAAAAGCTAATGCGATTACGTTGAACTAACTCAGAAGCGCTGAGTGTAGCGCACGTACGGTGTACGGCCTTCAACGGGATACAACGGCAGGTCGGTTCCGTCATCGTAGCCGCTAACCGGGTCAAATGCCGGCAGGCGGTTGGTGATGTTGCGAACACCAAGTTGAATCTCCGCATCCCACGGTGAGTACCAAACCGCTAGCAGATCATGCTGGACGTAGGATGGACGGTCGCGATTATCGTTCTCGCTGTTGTTTGGTCCAAGCGAGTTAAACGTCTCGCCAATCCAACGGCCTTGATAGGTGAAGGTGAAATCAGACCAGTTCCATGACGAACCCCAGTTTGCACGATGCGACGGCGAACCGTTGCGGCGGGCAAAGTTGGTGGTATCGCCACCGGGCAATGACGTGAAGTCGTAGGTCTTGATGCGCGAGTACTGAACGTTGAAGTTGAAGTTACCCCAATCATTCGTGTTCAAAGCGTAAGACGAGCGCAGATCCCAACCCTCGACCGTAAAGGTCGCGACGTTGGCCTGTCCGGTTTCAATGAAGTCAATAGAACCATTGGGGGTTCGGTTAACGGCTGTCCCTGGTGGCAAGCCTTGACCTTCACGTTCCAGATTAAGCAAATCGTTCAGACCAATCTGTTGAATCGCGTCTGTAACTTCGATTTGATAAATATCACCACCGATGGTGAAGTTATCAATCGGCTCATATAAAACGCCGAAGTTGAAGCTTTCTGATTCTTCAGCCGCGAGATTCGGATTACCGCCGGCAAAGTTAGTAACCTGGCGAACCGGACACTCGGATGCGGTTAAACCATTTTGCTCGCAGAACAAGAGATCCCGTACATCGTTGTTGGACTCAGCTCTGGACGAGAACAGCTCGGTCAGTGCCGGCGCACGGAAGCCCTGGCCCCAGGAGGCACGGAGCAAGAGTTGCTCGATCGGCTGATAACGCAGGGCAATTTGAGGCGAGAATGCATCACCAAAATCGCTGTAATCATCCAGACGTGCAGCAACCGAAAGCTCGAGGGTATCCAGGAGAGGGAAAAGAGCCTCACCAAACACCGCCCAACGATCGCGAGCGCCCGAAGCGCTGTTGCCCGCAGAACCCAGGACGTTAGCCGCTTCGCGACCAGCGTCATAGATGTCGGTGTAGCGGACATCCTCATACTCAAGACCCGCAGCCCAGCCAACGACACCTGCTGGCATATCGAAAGCATCACCGCTAAAGGTCACGCCGGTCTGCCATGTTTTATTGCTCAGGTTACGAGAAATCGTCGCTTTACTCTGCAGAACGGCTTGCGCGTTAGCAGGGTTGGTTGGGTTATTGAAGTCGTAGACACCGTCAGCAACCAGCTGTTCGATAATGCTGGTGAAGACGTAGTTGCGCCCAACGGCATCCGACTCGGAGATGAAATAACGTCCGTAAACGTCATAGTCGACCGCGCCAAGTCGTCCTTCGACACCGAACACGTTGTCAACTTCGTACGAGCGGAAGTCGTCATCACGAGGACCGTGAGCAACAAAGCGGTGAAGCAGGAAAATATCTTCGTTGAACGAGTTTGCTGGGTTGTCCCCATTGATTAAGAACAGGCCAGCAACAGGTGCATAACGACCAAAACTGTCAACGCGGCTGAAGGTATTGCGGAAATACAGGCTGTGATCATTGCTCAGCTCATACTCGGCACTCAGGAAGCTACCGAAGCGCTTGATGCCACCGGTTTGCGCTGAAATGTCAGCGTAGGGGAAACCACAAGCGGTATCACCAGGGAACGGCGGGTAGTCAAATACGCCGGCAAAAACGCTCTCGTCGCAATCGCCAACCGCTCGGTAACCACCGGCGTTCGGCCCTGACAAGAAAAAAGCCGTGTTACCGAACTGGCTAACGCCGACTGTGTCAACGCCAAGGCCATCGCCTGGACCGAATTGGGCCGCAGAATAGGCACGGTCGCGGTCAAAGATCGGATCACGGTCAAACCACTCAGCGGTGAACACGTAGTTGCCGCTGTCGCCTGAACCACCAAGTACGATGTTGCCGGCAAATTCATCGCCGCCGTCACGCGTAGGTTGCGCCGAGAACAAGCTGACTTCAGCACCTTCGTAATCGGTACGCAGAACGATGTTGATGGCACCACCGATCGCATCCGCACCATAAATAGCTGATGCTGAATCGGTCAGGATTTCAATCCGCTCGATTGCATTGACGGGAATTGAGTTCAGGTTGGCCGCTGGGCCACCCGTGAACGGGCTACCTGGCTGGCGCAAACCGTTGACCAGCACTGCGGTACGGTCAGCACCCAGACCACGCAAGTTGACCAGAGCAATTTGGCCGAACGAGGTACCAGAGCGCTCGCGGAATGAACCGAACGAGTTAAATACTGTGTTACGGAGCAAGTCAGCCACGTTTTCCTGACCGGACAGTTCGATGTCCTGACGAGAAATTACGGTGACCGGGGTTGCGCCTTCAACGTCAGTACGCGAAATACGAGAACCAGTGACCTGGACACGGTCCAGATCCATGGATTCCTCGTCGTCGTCCTGGGCAGCGACCGGGGCAGCGGTCATTGCCAGGCCAGCAACCACTGTTGCGCCAAGCGCATAGTGGATTGCCGAGGCAAGTGGGTTACGGTTGTGCTTCATCAGACTCTCCAATGTTGTGTCTTTTAATTTTGCTATTCAGCATTCGATACTAGTATCGACAGCAAGCTGTCGGAGCGAAAAACTCTTTTCAAATCTGCACACACAGGCGCAAGATCGGTGAGGATTTTCCGACTCATGGCTGATACTAGCATCATCAGTCGGGGATGAAAAGGCCTTTGTTAAAGTCTCGTGAACCCTCACCTCGATTTAAACGTCTTTCTAGGTTATTGAAAAAATTAGGAAATCATCAGAAGGAAGGGCACACAGCACTCAATTACCCCAAATAAAGCCGGCAATTGCCACTGCCGAAAGGCTTTGAACATTAATTTTTCCCATTCACTACCTGGTGATCAACCAACTGATTTAGTCATCAAGTGCCGCTTGCACGCGCGCCAGCTCGGTATAAAGCGCTGCCGGAACTCGCGGCTGGAATGAATCCAGGAACGTTTTAATTGAATCCATTTCGGAGCGCCACTCGCTTGACTTGATCGCCAGCAGCGTTTCGAGATCGGGACGCTCGGAAAGGCCATCAACATTGATCGCATCAGCGGTTGGCAGCAGGCCCACTGGCGTTTCGACTGCAGCTGCCTGGGGCTGCTTCGAAGCGGGCTCATTGGGCGCTTGTTGCTTGTGCGAGTCCTGAAACGATCGATTGAGTATCCATTCCAAAACGCGCAGGTTTTCGCCAAACCCAGGCCACATAAACTGACCGTGGTCATCGCGCCGAAACCAGTTGACCTGGAAAATCTTGGGCGGATTGCTTAATTTTTCACCGACCTCAAGCCAGTGCGCCCAGTAATCGCCAAAATGGTAGCCACAGAATGGCTTCATCGCCATCGGATCGCGACGCACGACGCCGATCTGGCCGGACGCTGCTGCGGTGGTCTCCGATGCCATGGCACCGCCCAGAAGCACACCGTGCTGCCAATCACGCGCTTCCATCACCAGGGGNGCAAGACTCGCGCGTCGTCCGCCGAATACGATGGCATCAATAGGCACGCCGCGCGGGCTCTCGGCCTGATCTGAATAGGTCGGGCAGCGCTTGATCGACACGGTAAACCTGGAGTTCGGGTGGGCAGCGGGGGCGTTTTTGGGGTCAAAATCGCGCCCGCGCCAGTCAACTGCCGGCACTCTATCGTCCATGCCTTCCCACCACGGTTGATTGTCATTGGTCGTCGCAACATTGGTAAATATGGCTTCGCGGTCAAGCATCGCCAGCGCGTTGGGGTTCGTGCTCGCACTGGTACCGGGGGCAACGCCGAAAAATCCGGCTTCGGGGTTGATCGCGTAGAGACGGCCATCCTCCCCCGGATGCAGCCAGCAGATGTCGTCACCAACGGTCCAGACTTTCCAGCCTGCTTCACGATAAGCCTGCGGCGGAATCAGCATGGCCAGATTCGTTTTGCCGCAGGCTGACGGAAATGCGGCGGCGATGTAGCGCACCTCACCCTGTGGATTTTCAATTCCAACGATCAGCATGTGCTCGGCCAGCCAGCCTTCCGTTCGTGCTTGATAACTGGCAATCCTCAGGGCGTGGCATTTTTTGCCCAACAGCGCGTTTCCGCCATAGCCAGAACCGAAGCTTTGAATGCTCAATTCGTCGGGGAAATGCATGATGTAGCGACGCTCGGGGTCAAGTTCGCCTGTTGAGTGCAACCCCTTCACAAAGCTGCCTTCGTCTTCAATCCGGGCTAACGCGTCGCTGCCCATGCGGGTCATGAGCCGCATATTGACGACAACGTAGGGGCTGTCTGTAATCTCGACGCCGCAGCGCGCCAGCGGCGAGTCGATCGGCCCCATGCAATAGGGCACGACATACAAGGTGCGCCCTGTCATGCAGCCAGCGAAAAGGCCGTTCATCAACGCATGCGCTTCGGTCGGCGCCATCCAGTTGTTGTTTGGACCGGCGTCGTCCTCGCGCGGTGTGCAGACAAAGGTCAAGTGTTCAACGCGAGCGACATCGTCGGGATCAGAGCGATGAATGTAACAGTCAGGATGGGTGGTCGAATTGAGCTGCTGAAAATCGCCGTTTTCGAGCATCAGCTCGGTCAAGCGGGCATTTTCAGCATCGGAACCATCACACCAGTGGATTCGGTCAGCGCGGGTCAGTGCTGCAACCTGATCCACCCAATCATTGAGGGCAGAAAGTTTGGAATTCATTGAGGTTTAAAGTATTTGCGAAAAGGGCAGAAAATTCGATTGGCGAGAGTACCCTTTGAATCGGGAACTTTGCAAGTTTAAGTCGCCCATGACCAGTTTCAGTGTGGTTTATCGTTATAAGGCATTGATTGAGTCGATTTCACGCAGGTGCGCCCAGCGCTTCCTGATGGTAGGGTCGACGCCTATTGGTCAAAGATGATGTTTGGAGGAATTTCCGATGAAACAGTTACTTAATGCAAGTTCGCGGGCGCTGATGGCGACCACTCTGCTCCTGTTCAGCGTTCAAGCGCTGGCCGATCGCCCAGTGCTTGGCGTGGCTGAATTCAAAAATGAATCGGGCGCCGGCTGGTGGGGCGGCGGCGTCGGCTGGGACCTTTCCGGCATGCTGGCCAACGAATTGGCCTCAACCGGCGCATTTCGCGTCGTCGAGCGGTCGAATCTGGAATCCGTCCTCAATGAGCAAGATCTAGGCGCATCCGGGCGCGTCCGACCCGATACAGCGGCGCGCATTGGCGAGCTGACCGGCGCCGGCTACATCGTGCTTGGTACGGTGTCGTCCTACGATGAGCAAACAAAATCAACCGGCGGCGGCATCAGCTTCCGCGGCATTGGTATTGGCGGGCGCAAGACGGAGGCCTATGTCGCGATTGACCTGCGCGTGGTCGACGC
>JGI12109J20283_10941014_pt1 | contig 47636 bp, 41 predicted proteins | sample ElkSlonscriptome_12_FD_20283 | JGI IMG/M metagenome (IMG submission 20283)
CGGAATGCGGACGTTTCGCCCTGGTAGGCGTAGCCTTCGGCGATGCAGCGCCCGAGGTGGCGCGCTGGCGCATCGGCGTAGTCGGCGTAGCAACCGTCACGCTCGCCCGTGAGCAGCACGTGGGCGGCGTGGTGGAAGTCGTCGTTCCACTGGGCGATGTATTGGTGCGCGGTCGCGGCGGCGTTGTGCGCCAGGTGGCGGGCCTCGTTGGCGTCGTTCTCCAGCACGAGGTGCACCTGGCGCTCGCGGCCAGGGCCAGCGGCCACGGCCGTTGCGATTTGCGTCAGGATGTGCGTCTCGGAGTCGTCGACGATGGCCTGCACCGCATCCAGGCGCAGGCCGTCGAAGCGGTATTCGTCGAGCCAGTAGAGCGCGTTTTGGACGAAGAATTCCCTGACCGTGGCGCTCTGTGCGCCGTCGAAGTTGATGCCGGCGCCCCAAGGGGTTTGGTGGCGTTCCGTGAAGAAGGGTGGCGCGTACAGGTGTAGGTAGTTGCCGTCGGGGCCGAAGTGGTTGTAGACGACGTCGAGAAAGATCATCAGCCCGAGCGCGTGGGCCTGCTCTACCAGGGCCTTGAGGTCATCTGGGCGGCCATAGCTGGCGTCGGGTGCAAATGGCAGCACGCCGTCGTAGCCCCAGCTACGGGTTCCGGGGAAGGCCGCCACGGGCATCAGCTCGACCGCCGTCACGCCGAGGTCGACAAGCCGCGGCAGCAGCCGCGCGGCGCCCGCGAAGGTGCCCTCTGGTGAGAAGCAGCCAAGATGCAGTTCGTAGATTACCGCCGTCTCCCAGGGCCGACCGTGCCAGTCGGCGCCCGGGCCCCGCTGCCCCCAGGCAAAGCCGGTGGGGTCAATGACCTCGCTGAAGCCATGGACGTCGCCGGGCTGAAAACGCGCCGCCGGGTCGGGCACGGCCCAGGTGCCCTGGGTATTGGGGCCGCTAATATGGAAGCGGTAGCGGCTGCCGGGGCCCGCGGCATGGGTGGTGAGCGCGAACCAGCCGTCCTGCCGTGGCTCCAGATTGAGCAGCGACCCCGGCGGCGGCCGACCTTCGAGCTCGAGGGCGACCTGTTCGGCGCCCGGCGCCCAGAGGCGAAAGCGCACGGCACCTGTTGCATCCAACGCGGCGCCGAAGGGCATGTCGTGCCGGCATGGGCTCGCGCAGACCGCCTGACCGGTGCGGCCAGCGGTTGGTGTCGATGGCGCAGATTGGCTCAAGGCGTCGGGCAAGCCTGTGCGGCCCTCTGGCTCAGCGCCTTCACCATTTCTCCGGATGACAAGGTGTCGTCGGCGGAGATGTCGCTGATGGATACCACCCCTGCGACTTCCTCGTCGCGGTCCAGCACGATCAGGCGTCGCACCTTTCTCTGCTCCATAATGTCGAGTGCCTTGGCGACTTCGTCATCCTGGTAGCAGTGCGCAAAGTCCCGATGCATGATCTCGGAGACGCGCGTCGCCTTTGGTTCTTTACCCAAGGCGATGGCGCGCACGACGATATCCCTGACGCCAAGCACGCCGACCAAGATCTCTTTCTCAACGACTGGTAGGGCACCGATGTCTTCACTTGCCGCTTCTTTCTGCGGCTTGTGCGTCACCATCGCCTCCTCGACGACCGGAACGAAGCCAACGCATTTGTCGCGCAGTTGCAGGGACGCCTGTTCCAAGGTGTCCTCGGCTCTTACCGTATGCACTAACCGAGTCATAATTTCGCTGACTTGCATTGTCTGTCTCCAATTGTTTCGTGGGTCTGGGCGCGCAACTGGGCACGCATCTGGTCGCGCAACTGGTCGCGCAACTGTCTATGTTGGCATGAATGGGACCGGTAGTCGCGCATCACCCCGGCGAGTCTTGGTGATCGTTCCCACCGCGGTCCCCGGCTCAGCCGTCCGACAGAGCCGACCGGGGAGGCCGCGATAGCCATGTTTGACCGCTCGAGTAGGATCCGCATCCCTGCCGCGGCATCAAACTAGACCTTAGCATAGGACATGATCTGCTCAGCGGTTTCCTCGGTAAGGTCTTGATCCTCGCCGACTGGATCGCAGACTGGTGAGCCTGCGACCGCGTTTGTTGCTTTGCTGCCGCGGTATTAAGAAACATCGGCGCGCTTAGGATGTCTTCAACCACAACCGGGCTTTACTCGGGTGCGGTGACCTTGCCATAGAGATCGTGATCATGCTGGTTTTTCCACCCTAGCGTCCAGGTTGTTCTTGCACCCTGACTTAACACCAAGGGCGTGAGCCAGGGGAGCGGATCTGAGGCGACTTCGGCGAGACATGGCCCCGACCATTGTTGTCCGCCCCCCAGCCCCCAGGTGAGCTTTAATGTCTTCCGAGAGGATCCAAATCCGTACCGCTGATCTCCAGCAACCTCGCGACAGCGCCGCGCTGTTGTCGCTACTCGATTGCTATGCCACCGATCCAATGGGAGATGGCCGGGGGCTCGGCGCCGAGGCCCGCGCCTGTCTAGTCCCGGCGCTGCGATCCCTTCCCGGTGCCCTGGTGTTGCTGGCTCGAGCCGGTGATAGGCCGGTTGGCGTCGCTGTTTGTTTCTCCGGTTTTTCCACCTTCCGCGCCCGCGGGCTGTTCAACATTCATGACCTTGCCGTGTTGCCGCGTTGGCGTGGGCAGGGCATCGGCCGACGCTTGCTTTGCGCCGTCGAAGCCGCGGCGCGTGCCCGCGGCTACTGCAAGGTCACGTTGGAGGTGCGCGCCGACAATGGGCCGGCGATGGCGTTGTATCGGCGGCTTGGTTACGGCGCGGGCGTCGTCAGCAGCGGTGACCCAGCGCAGCATCTGTTCCTTGAGCGGCGGCTCGGGGATTGATGCTCGGGGGCGCGGGGCGCTATTGGTTGATCCGCATTGCTGGTGGGGCTATGCTGCACTGCAATAATGCGCTAGCCACGGCCGATCAACTCGTCGATATGGGTGCTGACGCTGCGCCCGAGCGCCGATAGTGCGTACCCGCCTTCCAGGCATGAGACGATGCGTGCGTTGGCATGGCGTGCGGCGAGGTCGTGCAGTTGCTTGGTGATCCAGCCGTAGTCGGCCTCGCGCAAGTTGAAATTGGCCATGTCGTCTTCGAGATGCCCATCGAAGCCCGCCGAAATCATGATTAATTGTGGCTTGAATGCCTCCAGCCGCGGCAGCCAGTTGCGCTCGACGGCGGCGCGAAAAGCGGCGCCGTCGGTGCGTGCCGGCAGCGGGATGTTCATGACGTTCGGCGCCTTTGAGTTGGCCCCGGAGCCGGGGTAGAAGGGGTGCTGGAAGCTGGAGCCGAACAGGATGCGCTCGTCGCCAGTGACGATGTCCTCGGTGCCGTTGCCGTGATGCACGTCGAAGTCGATGATGGCGACGCGCTCCAGCCCGTAGCTGTCCATGGCGTGCCAGGCGCCGACGGCGACGTTGTTGAAGAAGCAAAAGCCCATCGCGGCGTGGCGCTCGGCGTGGTGGCCCGGCGGGCGCACGGCGCAAAAGGCGGCGTGGTGCTTGTCGTGCATGACCAGATCTACCGCCAGCGTTGCGGCGCCAGCGGCGCGCAGGGCGGCGTTGAGCGTGCCGCTGCACATGGCGGTGTCGCCGTCGACCCAAGTCAAGACGTCTGCGGCGGCGGGCGCCGCTTTGAAGATGCTGTCGACGTAGTCGGCGTCGTGCACGCGCAGCAAGTGCTCGCGCGTGGCCATCGGCGCGTCATAATGGGTGACCAGCATCTCGATGCCGGATGCGATCATGCGGTCGTTAATGGCGTGCAGGCGCTCAGGCACCTCCACATGATGGGCGCCCATCTGGTGGCCCTGGCAGTCGTGGTGTGAGATATACGCGAGGTTCATCGTGGTCTCCAGCCTCCGTTAGGCAAGATCGGCACGTGGGCGTGACCGAGTGCCGGGGGCCCGAGGAATTTGCTCGTCGCCAATAGCGACGCGCGACCCTTGCACCCTCCCTCCTCATCGCCCACAAGAAACACTCACAAGCTTAATACCTTTTGCGCCCGGGAGGGCAGACCCTGATGCGTCTTTCCGATGTCGACCAGTTCTTTACCCCCGAAAACGTCGCAGTCTTCGGTGCCAGCGATCGCGAGGACTCGGTGGGTGGCATGGTCTACCGCAACCTGATTGCCGGCGGTTGCAAGGGTAGCTGTTTTCCGATCAATCCGAAATCGGACCAGGTGGCGGGAAACCGCTGTTACAAGACGATCGCTGAGCTGGAGCGCAATGTCGACCTGGCGCTGATCGTTACGCCAGCGGAGACGGTGCCGGACATCCTGGACCAGTGTGGCGAGGCCAGTGTCAAGACCGCGGTGGTGCTGTCCGCTGGCTTTGCCGAGCACGGCGATCGCGGTGCCACGTTGCAGGAACGCGCGGTGGAGGCGGCGCGGCGCAATCGCATCCGCTTGCTCGGCCCCAATTGTCTGGGCTTGATGCGCCCGAGTTATGGCCTCAATGCCAGCTGCATGAGCACGCTGGCCGCGCCGGGTAAGGTCGCGCTCGTGTCGCAATCTGGTGCCATTTGCGCGGCGATGCTGGACTGGGCGGGGCCGCGTCAGGTCGGCTTCTCGGCCGTGGTCTCGCTAGGCGCGGCGGCGGACGTGGACTTTGGCGACGTGCTCGACTACCTGGCGCTGGACTCACAGACGAGTTGTATCTTGCTCTATGTGGAAGGCATTCGAGACGCACGCCGTTTTATGAGCGGCTTGCGTGCCGCGGCCCGGCTCAAGCCGGTGATCGTGGTCAAGAGCGGACGCCATGCCGCGGGTTCGCGCGCGGCCAAGTCGCACACTGGTGCCTATGTCGGTGCGATGGAGGTGTTCATCGCCGCGATGGAGCGCGGTGGCGGTGTGCGAGTGGACCGGCTCTCGCAGTTGTTCGCGGCGGCTCAGGTGTTCGAAGCCGGGCGGCGCATGTTGGGCAATCGCATCGCTATTGTTACCAACGGCGGCGGGCCCGGCGTGATGGCGGTGGATCGCGTTGTGGATCGTGGGCTAGTGCTGGCGGAATTCAGCGATGAGACACGCGCTGCACTGGAGCAAGGTTTGCCGGACCATTGGTCGCACGGCAATCCGATTGATGTCATGGGCGACGCGACCGCGCAACGCTATCGGGTCGCACTCGACGCCGTGGTTGCGGATAAAGGCGTTGATGGTGTCTTGGTCTTGCTCTCGCCAATGGGCACCTGGCAGTCGACCCCGGTTGCCGAGCAGGTGATTGAGGCGGCGAAGACGACCCGCAAGCCGGTGCTGACCTGCTGGATGGGGGAGACCCGCGTCGCCGAGGCGAAACAGCTCTTGTCGAAGAATGGTGTGCCGCACCTAGATGCACCAAACCTCGCGGTGGATGCCATGTCTTATCTGTCCGAGCATCGGCGCAACCAGAAGCTGCTGGTGCAGTCGCCGGGCCCGCTATCGGCCCAAATACTACCGGACGTCGATGGCGCGCGGCTGATCATTGAAGGGGTGATGGCGGACAACCGCAAGACCCTGAGTACCATTGAGGCCAAGGCCATCCTGGCCGCGTTTCATATCCGTACCACGCATGCGGTGCTGGCGCGCACCCCGCACGAGGCGCTGATGGCCGCCGAGGCGCTGGGTTTTCCGGTGGTGATGAAGATCGACTCGCCGGACATTGAGCATAAGTCCGACGTCGACGGCGTGCGGCTGAACCTGGATCATGCCCGCGGTATTCGGCGCAGCTTTCTCGAAATCACCGAGCGTGCGGCCAAGCTGCACCCGGAGGCGCGCATCAATGGCGTAACGGTGGAGCACATGGTGCCGACCCGCAACGCACGCGAGTTGATGATCGGCGTGACGCGCGACTCGATCTTCGGCCCGGTGATTAGCTTTGGCGCTGGCGGCACCGATATGGAGGTGCTCGCCGACCGCTCGATCGGCCTACCGCCGCTGAACGCCTACATCATCCAGACCATGATCGAGCACACGCGGGTTGCGCGCCTGATGGGGGCATTCAGTAACATGCCGCCGATGAATCGTCAGGCCCTGGCACGCATCCTTCAGCGGGTCTCGGAGATGGTCTGCGAGCTGCCTGAGATCATCGAGATGAACATCAATCCGCTGATCGGAACCGACTTGGACGTGACCGCGGTGGATGCCCGCATCCGCGTGAGTTATCGTCCGTCGCAGCAATCCTTATACGGCCATATGGCCATCCATCCCTATCCGCAGCATCTGGTTAAGCGGGTGCCGCTGCCGGACGGCATCGACCTCACCATCCGCCCAATACGCCCAGAGGACGCGGAGATGGAGCAGGACTTCATTCGCGGCCTGTCGGATCAGACCAAGTACTTTCGCTTTATGCAGGCCATCAAGGAGCTGACGCCAGAGATGCTGGTGCGTTTCACGCAGATCGACTATGAGCGCGAGATGGCCCTGATCGGCGTGGTTGAAGGTGATGGCAAGGACGTTCAGGTCGGCGTCGCCCGCTATGTATCGCGCCCCGGCGGCGACGCCTGCGAGTTCGCCATTGTCGTCTCTGACAATTGCCGCGGCCGGGGCGTCGGTGCCCGGTTGATGGGCTCGCTCATGCAGAATGCGCGTGACCGCGGTTTGCGTATTATGGATGGCGAGGTACTGACCGCGAATACGCGCATGTTGGCGCTGGTGAAGTCACTGGGCTTTCGTATTCGCACCGATCCGAATGATCCGAGCCTGAAATTGGCGTCGAAGCTGTTGTAAGGCCTTTTCTCCGGGCCATTGACGCTATTTCAGGGGCTTGCGGCCTCGGAGCCGATCACGCCGCGCGCAAAAAGTTGCGGCTGCGAGCCGCTCCTACGGGTTGAGCCTAGAAAGAGCAATTCACCACGAAGAACACGAAGCGCACGAAGAAGAATACGAAGAAAAACAACGATCAAAGACCCGGGCACCGCGGCCCATGCGCCCACCTGGAGGGTGCGTCGCCAATTTCCCCTACACCACGATGATGACGACAAGCAAGCCAAAGGTGCTGCGTAGAGTGAATCCTGGCCGGGGCCTCTGCGATCAGGCGGCGGCGGAGCTTCTCAGGCGCAACTCGGTGAGCCAGTTGCGCTGTGTCTCGCGACGGTTGCGTTGCTCCAGCGCGGTGTGGATGCGCTCGCGGACCTGATTGAAGCTTAGCCTGCGCTCGGGGTGGATGCGCTCGCAGAGCACTAGGTGAAAGCCGATGGGCGATTCGACGATGTCGGAGATGGTGCCTTCCGTGAGCGCGAAGAGTGCGGCCTCGACCTCAGGGTAGAGCTGGCCGCGGGCGAGGGTGCCGAGCTTGCCGTCTTTCATCGCGGAGGGGCATTCGGAGTTGCGGCGTGCCTTGCGGGCGAAGCGCTGCACGGCGTCGCCGCTGTTTCCCTTGCGATCGGCCTTGAGCTTGTCAGCGATCACCTCCAGCCGAGCTCTTGCCGCCGCGCGGCTGTTCTCGGCATAGTCCTGATTGATGGTGATCAGGATATGTCGCGCGGTGCGCCGTTGCGGCGTTACGAAGCGTTCATGATGCAGTTCGTAGAACAGGCGCTCGTCGGTCTCGGTGACCGCGGCATGGTTGGCGCTGATCCGGTTCATGACCGCGTCGAAGACCAACTCACGACGCAGTGCCAGGCGCAGGCCGGCCGCGTCCAGGCCGTTGCGGGCGAGATCGGCCTCGAACTCATTGGCGTCCTGGTAGCGACCAGCGACCTCCTGATAGGCGCCTTGCAATTGCTCGTCCGGGATCATGACATCCCTTGCCTCGTCGGCCGAGAGCACGAGCGTCTCTAGTTCAAAGGTCTGCTGGGCTTGGCGTTCGGCCTCTTTGCGCTGGTCGGGTTCCAGCGCGGCGACGTTGCGCTGAAAACGTTCGGTCGCCGCGCGCAACAGGTGGTAACGGTATTCCGCGCCTTGCGCCGGCGGTTTCTGATGCGGCATCTGGGACTGCTGGTCGGTCATCCGAGGTGCTCCTTTTCATTACTTGTCTCCGGGGCGGGTTCCAGCGCGGATTCCGGTACCTGTAGGGTGTTTCGACCGGAGAAGTGGACGTGATAGGCAACGTCTCCGGCGCCCTCTTCGGTCGCTTCGCCGCGCAGTACGCGCAACACCTCGCCGATTTCCCCCTGTTGGACCATGACCCGACCCCCTGTCGCGAGCTGCAACGCCGCCGCGACCTTGTCGCGGGATTCGAATCGGCTCGGGGTCCAGGGATCGGCGGCGGCCTGCAATTCTTCCTCACGGCAGCCCACCACGCGATCGCAGTCCAGAAAGTGCACTGTGTAGACGAGTTGGTCCTGCAGGAAGGTGCCGACGTCGCGCACATAGCCGGTGCTGCCGCGGCGTACCAACAGGTTGCCGGTGTCCTTGCCCGGATAGGTGCCGTCGTTGCGCAGGTTCCTAGTGACGCGTACCTCGTCGCCGTATTCGTACTTTGGTCGCATCGGCCTAAGCCTTAAGAGGCGCCGGGCTCGGTTGCCGGGCTGGACTTTGGTGGTAATTGATTCATTAGGTCGTTGAGGCTGATCTCCGCGTGGGGCGGCTCGTTCATATGGAAGACGCGGAAGACCTTCTCGGTGCGCGCGTCGGAGTCGACGAAGTCTTGGTAGGCGTTACGCAATAGCTCGGCGTAGAGCGCGAAGCGGGCGGGCGCGTCGTCTGGCTCTTGTTCGAGCTTGCTGAGATAGTCGTGGAAGCGTTGCAGGATATGCAGTCGGTTGACATGAACCACGGCGGGGTCGACCGCGACACCGAAGTAGTTTAAGAAGTCTTCGGCGCTCTCGAGTTCATCGAGATCGCATTCAAAGTCGTCCATCGACAGCCTTGGCTCTGGGGTCTCGCTCATGATCGCCTCCGGGGGTTGCATGGTTGGGTCTGGTGCTTTCTATCGGTCATTCGACTCGGTCGTCCGAGCCGGGTTCGGGACCGCCGCTGCTGGATGGTTCCAGTGCTGAATGGATCGGCTCAGCGGCCGATGTAGTGGATGTTGTCGCCCTGGGCGTTGAACTCTGCCTCGGTGGCGGCTCGGCGAGCCCAATCGAGCAGATCGGTCAGGCCAAGGCGGTTGCTGTCGTCCACCAGCGCGGCCTTCTCCAGCCGCTCCAGGGCCTCGGCCGGGCGGTCTAGACGCATCAACAGGAAGCCGGCACCCTTGAGCGCCAACAACAGGAACCGCGTCAGCACCATCGACTCCGCCGCGGCGCGGTTCAGGTCTTGGGCGTCTAGGGCGCGCCAGTCGGAGTTTAGACCCAGGTCGCGGCTAGCCAGTGCGATTGCGCGGTCGGCGACGACCAGTGCATCGACGTAGCGCTGGCGGTAGTAGAAAAACCGGTAAAGCGCCACTAGCACGGACTGGTGCTCCGGGGCCAGGAAGTAGGCCCGCATCAGGCTGTGCTCGGCGGCGTCGGTGCCGTACTGCTCGGCCGCGGCAGCAATCAACTGGTCGACCTCCGTCGGTGGCGGATGGTCGAAATACAGGTCTTCGCCGGTGAAATCAAGCAGGTCCATAGGATGGTGGTGGGCTATTGGGGGGTATTGGAGAATGACTAAGGGGATTGGTCAAGGACTGGCGAGACGCCGATGCGCCTGGATGAGGCGGCGCAATGCGTTTCGGTACCAATTGGTCAATACTACAATTGGTCAATATTATTGGTGCATCCGCGTTCGGTCGCGGGCTTTAAGCAGCTGCCCTTCATTGCAGCATCACCGCGGGCGCGCTAGCCGTGGGCACATAGCCGGGGCTGATCTGTGTCAGAAACCGGCGTAGGTCGTCGCTGGCCGGTGAGCGTTTGGTCTCGGTGACGAAGCGGCGGACCAGCGGTAGTACGCGCTCGGCTTGGTCGGCATCAATAATGGTCGCTAGGAGTTGCTCGTAGGCCATCTGTACGGAATGGCGGCCGGAATGCTTGCCCAGCACCAGGCGATGACGCCGGCCGACCTCGGCCGGGTCGATGCCTTGGTAGTTCAGCGGGTCCTTGAGCAGACCGTCGACATGGATGCCGGCCTCATGGGTGAAGGCGCCGTCGCCGACTAGGCTCTTGTGCCAGCCAACCGGTCGACCGGAGGCCTGGGCCACCAGATGCGATAGGTCGTCAAAATGGGTCAGATCGACACCCGTGCCGACGCCATGTACGTGCTTTAGGCCCATGACGACCTCTTCCAGTGCCGCATTGCCAGCCCTTTCGCCCAGGCCGTGGACGGTGGTATTGACATGGGTCGCCCCGCCGCGCACCGCGGCTAGGGTGTTGGCCGTGGCCAGGCCCAGGTCGTCGTGGGCGTGCATCTCGATCTCGCAATCACAGACGGCTGCAAGATCGCGGATGCGCTCGAAGGTGCCGAAGGGATCGAGCAGGCCGACGGTGTCGGCAAAGCGGAAACGGCGGGCACCGGCTTGCTGAGCGGCCTCGGCGGCGCGCCATAAGAACTCGGGGGCGGCCCTTGACGCGTCCTCGGCACCGACGCAGACGTCGAATCCGAGGTCTAGCGCGGTTGCCACGTGGCGCTGAATCTGCGCCAGCACCCAGTCCCGATCGCGCCCGAGCTTGCGCGCGATCTGCTGATCGGACATCGGCATCGACAGGTCTACTAGGTCAACGCCCAAGCCGCGACAGGCTTCGATGTCCGTCGACGTCATGCGTGTCCAGACCATCAGCCGTGCCTTGAGCCCAAGATGGGTGACGGCGCGGATGGACGCGCGCTCTTCTTCGCCCATGGCCGGGATGCCGACCTCCAACTCTGGTACGCCCAGCGCATCGAGGCCGCGGGCGATGGCCAACTTCTCGTCTAGCGAGAAGGCAACGCCCGCGGACTGTTCGCCGTCGCGCAGGGTGGTATCGTTGATGCGGACCGAAGGTCCGGCGAGAGACGCTGGAATTGGCATCGGCTAAGCTCCTGGACCGTGATATCAATGTTAAAGCAATTAGCGGGCCAGGTTATAAAAAATTATTTATTTCAGTCTAGTAAGGCTATCGACTTGGCTTTTTGATAGGTTTGCGACAAGCGCCGGCCTCCTAGCCATGTCGCAGAGTTGACGTTTGGGGGTAAGGGCCAAGGACCGAAAACCAAGGACTCATGTCGATGGACCAAGACCAACAGGACCAAGACCAACGGCTGGCAATAAGAGTCAAGGCCGGCCGGGAGGTCGGTGTCGTCATCACGTGTGCGGCAACGGCCCTGGGCCCTCCGCGCTCGGCCAGCCGTTAGGCGTAGGCCGGCTGGAACGCCTTCTCCGGTGCCGTTACTGGTCCATCACCGTCCCAGTAGGGCGAGAGTTTGCGCAACTGCGCGACGATGGGCGGTACGGCCTCAATGACGCGGTCGATCTCCTCGACGGTGTTGTAGCGCGACAGCGAGAATCGGGTGGTGCCGTGGGCGGCGGTGAAGGGGATATTCATGGCCCGCATCACATGGCTTGGCTCCAACGAACCGGAGGTGCAGGCGGAGCCGCTGGACGCCGCGATGCCGAGTTTGTTCAGCAACAGCAGGATGGCCTCGCCCTCGATATATTCGAACGCGATGTTGCAGGTATTGGGCAACCGGTTGTTGGGATCACCGGTGACGAAACAGCTCGGCACGGCGCTCAGGATGCCGTGCTCGAGCCGGTCGCGCAGCGCGCGCACGGTCGTTTTTTCCTCGTCCATGTGCGTCATGGCCAGTTCGCAGGCCTTGCCGAGGGCGATGATCGAGGCGCTGTTCTCGGTGCCGGCACGTCGACCGCGCTCCTGGTGGCCGCCGCGCAGCAGCGGCCTAAAGCGTGTGCCGCGGCGCAGATACAGCACGCCGATACCCTTGGGTGCGTGCAGCTTGTGGCCGGACAGCGATAGCATATCGATGGCCGTGCGCTTGAGGTCGATCGGCACCTTGCCGACGGCCTGGACGGCGTCGGTGTGGAACATGACGCCAGCGGAGCGCGCCAGTTCGGCCATCTCTTCTACCGGGAACAGCGTGCCGCTCTCGTTGTTGGCCCACATCACCGAGACGATGGCGACCTTGTTTGACAGGGCATCCATGTACTGTTTCATGTCGAGCCGGCCCTTGTTGTCCACCGTCAGGTAATGGACCTTATAGCCGTCCTTCTCCAGATATTCGCACAGGCTCAGCACCGCCGGATGCTCAACCACGGTCGTGATGATCTCGCGCCGTTCGGGCTGTGCCTTCAGCGCGGATAGGATGGCGGTGGAGTCAGACTCGGTGCCGCAAGACGTAAACAGGATCTCGGAGTCTAGCTCGGCACCAAGCAGCGCCTGTACCTGCTGGCGTGCCTGCTTGATGGCGCGCCCGACACGGTCGCCAAACTGGTGCAGCGACGACGGATTGCCGAACTGCTCGGTAAAATAGGGCAGCATCGCCTCGACCACGACCGGGTCGACCATGGTGGTGGCGTTGTTGTCGAGATAGATGCCTGCTGTCGGCGCGCGGGAAGCTGTGTTGCTCATCGTATGCGTTCCTCGGGAATCGTCGTTGACTCGCGTGGCCCCTGGTGGCGACCGACAGGGCCAAAGGCCAACTGTCGTTGCTCGGGCAAGCCTCGGGGAGAATGGATCACCACGAAGAGCAGCTCTGTGAACCAGGCATTGGCTTTCTTCGTGGTTGAGACGCGCAATCCAGGCTAAGCGATCGTCACTTGGACCGCGGCCTTAGGCGCTGGGCCCTTGGATGCTGGGCCCTTGGGCGCTGGGATCACCCGCACGAATTCCCCCAGGTCCTCGACGATGCGTTGCTGGACCCCGTCCAGTGTCGTGGCGGCCATCTGGCAGCCGGCGCAGGCACCGGTCATGTTGACATAGACATTCTTGCCGTCGATGTCGACGAGTTCAATGTCGCCGTGGTCGCGCTGCAGGTTCGGGCGGATGGCCTCAATGGCGTTCTCGATGCGGCGGATGCGCTGCAGATTGGTCAGCTTGGTCTTGCCGACCGGAGGCGGCGCCGCCGCGGATGGGTCGAAGGTCTTGCCCTGATCGGCCAGCACCCGTGTCAGGATTTCCTCGACGCCTTCGTGACAGGCGGAGCAACCGCCGCCGGCCTTGGTGTAGTTGGTGACCTCTTCGACCGTGCTCAGGCCATTGGCGCGGATGGTGTCTTCGATCAGTACGGCGTCGACGGCAAAGCATTTGCAGATGAGTGCGCCTTCCTCGTGATCGTCCTTCCACTCCTCGCCGCGATAGTTTGCGACTGCCGCCTGTAATGCCTCGCGGCCCATCACCGAGCAGTGCATCTTTTCCGGGGGCAGGCCCTCCAAGAAGTCGGAGATATCTTGGTTGCTGACGTCCAGTGCCGCGTCCAAGCTCATGCCTTTGATGATCTCGGTCAGGGCTGAACTGGATGCGATGGCCGAACCGCAGCCGAAGGTCTGGAAGCCAGCGTCAAGGATGGTCTCGGATTCCGGGTCCACCTTCAGCGTCAGGCGCAGCGCGTCACCGCAGGAGAGCGAGCCCACCTCGCCGATGGCATTGGCCTCGGCGACGGCGCCAGCATTGCGCGGATTGAAAAAGTGTTCTTTGACGGTCTCGGAATAATCCCACATGGCTTGGCTCCGGCTGGTTTGGGTTGTGCCCGGCGATTGACGAAGTTTGTTGCGTTGCCGGTGATTAAGCAAGAACTGCGCCAGTGTAGGATAATTCATTAACCTATTGTTTTTGTGATTTACCTGACGACGAAAAGGCGTCCGATTTGTTGGGACTGCGACAGGCGGCACCAAGGCATCGGTGAGAAATCAGACAGTGATAGGCGGTCGCCGTGTTGGTGGCCGGTGTCACCGACGACGCTGAGATGGTCGCTGCCGCCTGTCTGCACGATACCGTCGAGGACACACCGGCAGCCTATCGAGGCCGCGGCGCTGCTCAAGCTCTCCGTCAGTCGCCGCGCGCATCGGCGCTTGCCTCGGCGAAACAGATGATGCGGAGCATCAGGCCGCGTCCGGGGCCTCGTGCACCCAGTCTTCACCTTCGGCGTCGTTCTCCCGCGGTCGCTTCAGCGCCGACACCAGCTTGCGTTGCACCTTCGGGTGCAGGCCCTTCTCCAGGTCGTCGATCAACAGCAGGTCGGCGCTCTGATTCCAGACCGTCGTCGTCAGCAGGGCAGTCACCAACAGCGTCCCTTCGCTGACCGCACGTGCCGGGATGCCCGGCGCGTCCGTAAGATTAAACAACAGCTCGTGGCCGATGACCTCGCGCGTCTCCAAATACTGAATCTTCTTGCCGCGGGTCGAGACCTGGTCGGGCTCGTTCAGCTCTACTTTGGCCGGGCGCGTGCGCATTTGGCTCCGCATTCAACTCCAATGACATATCAAGTGAACGCTTTCCGTTGTTTCCAGCTTCAGTGCGGGCAGTGATACTCCAACTCTCGGTTCGCGTCGAACAAAGTCTTCGAAACGTTGGCCACTACGAAAAAGGTGAGCGGCGCCGATGTGGATACTGACCGAAACGAGTTGTATCGCCTCCAACACGCCGGTCTTGCCACACCCGTTCGGGCCGACGAGGCCGGTCATGCGCCCCGGCTGAACGGTCGTGTGGGCATGATGCTTGTAATCCCGCAAGCAGACCTCGGTGAGCATGGGGACATTTGTCGGACCACGAGCGGACTGGTCATGATTTGGCTCTCTTGATGTGGAGCTTTTGGATTTCGGGAGGTCTGGACTACCCACGGGTGGCGAGCGGCTGGCGGGGATTGTGCTCAAGACCGGCCTGCTCTCAACCCGCCTTGGACTTGGTCATTAACCAATTAGGGACATACAACTCCCAATGAATCGCCGCCGCCCGCATCGCGAAGATAACGACCACGCATCCAAGTGCGGCGACGGATCGATACTCCGGGACCCAGACCAGCAGTAACACGTAGAGCGTGCACCCAATCATCACTGGCGTGGCATAGAGTTCGCGCGTCATCAGCAGCGTTGGGCGGCCAGCCAGTACGTCCCTAAGCAGACCGCCGCCGATGGCCGTGACGATGCCTAGAATGATCGGGGCGAGAGGGCGGCCGAAGTCCATCGCCCAGGATTTATCTACCGTCTGAATCGCGAACAAGGAGGCACCTAGGCCGTCTGTATACAGCATCAGGCGAAAGATCTCCTTTCGTGTGAATAGCGAGTCGGCAAAGAAGGTCACCAGGCTCGCGCCGATGGCGACCCATAGATAGTTCAGATCGGTGGCCCAAAACACCGGTACATCCAAGATCAGGTCTCTGAGGGTACCGCCGCCAACCGCCGTGATAATGCCAAGCACGATGGCGCTGAACAGATCGATACCCCTGGGCGCCAAGACCAACACGGCCGTCACCGCGAAGGCCGTGATGCCTGCCATGCCGATCCAGTAACTGAATGATTCCACCCATGGCTCCCGTCGCCCGAAGTGGCGAGTCTGTCATTTTTTGTGGCTTGTAGAACCGACCGATACAGCTCGCTCTGAGCGGCTCCGGCGAGATCAATGCCGACCTAGTGCCCGCGGGTGGCCTACCGGCACTCGATGAGGTCTTGACCCTATGCAGAGATCGGCCTCAGTGCGTCCAGTGGCGGAGTTGCGCTGCTCGGCTGCTAGGTGCAGCCGCAAGCTGGAGGATTGGCTAGTCCGGATCGCGGTACAGCGCATCGAACTGCGCTTGGAATGCGTCGTAGACCTGCTTTCTGCGCAGCTTCAGCGATGCCGTCAGGTGACCCAGTTCGACGCTCAGCGGCTTGTCAATGATGGCGAAGCGTTTGATGGTCTCGCTGCGGTCGACCTCGCCGTTGACTTGGCGGATGGCGGCATCGATCTCGGCGCGCAGTCGCTCGGGGGGCAGTTTGATGCCTGCCTCGGTCGGCCAGACGCAGGCGACGAGAAAATGCCGCGCGTCGCCGTAGACGATCAGCTGTTGGATCAGGGGATGGTCGGCGAAGCGCTGCTCAATGTTGGTCGGTGCGATGTTCTTACCGCCGGCCGTGACCAGGATGTCCTTTTTGCGATCGATAATCCGCAGGAAGCCGTCCGGCGTCATCCGTCCAATGTCACCGGTTTTAAACCAGCCATCTTCGAAGGCGTCGCGCGTGGCCTGGTCGTCGCGAAAGTATCCGGCAAAGACATTCGGGCCGCGAGCGAGGATCTCGCCGTCGTCGGCGAGTCGTAGTTCAACCCTGGCCAGTGGCTTGCCGACTGAATCGAAGCGGAAGTCGTCGGCGCGATTCAATGTTAGCGTCGGCGAACACTCGGTCAACCCGTAGCCCTCGATGATCAGGATATCCGCCTCGTGGAACAGTTCCTTGATCTCGCGCTTCAGCCCGGCGCCGCCGGACAGACAAAAACGCAGACGACCGCCGGTGGTTTCGGCGAGCCGAGCGCTGCGCTCGCCCGCGGGCGCTGTCATGGCGGACTGTGCCAGCTTTTCCCAATAGGCTGGGACCGAGAAAAACACCGTCGGTCGGATGCTAGGTATGTCATCGAGCACTTGCATGGGATTCGACATATAGGTCGTCCAGCCGAGCAGGTTGCCCATGCACATCTCGCCGGTGCCGTAGATATGGCTCATGGGTAGCCATAAAATGTCCACAGCCTGGTCATGCAGCAGCGGCTCGTTGGCTTGGAGCCAGTCGGCGCCGTTGCTGCCGACGTTGGCATGGGTGAGCGGCACGCCCTTGGGCGGGCCCGAGGTGCCGCTGGTGTAGAGCATCAGGCCGACGTCGTCGGGGCCGACTTGGGCGAGGGCCGCGTCGGCGGCTTCGGCATGCGCGGCGCCGATTTCGAGGATGCCTGACAGTGGTAGTTCGCCGCTTTCGTCGAGGCTTGGCTTCACAGGGGCATGGCAGCGGTGGGCCGAATTCGAATCACAAAAGACGACGCGCGCCCCGGCATGCTCGACGACGTAGCGGACCTGCTCGACCGGGCTGGTCGGGTAGATCGGGACCATGACCGCGCGCGCGCGTTGTATCGCGATGATCGCGGCGGCCATCGCGACCGAGTTTTCCGCGAACACGCCAACGCGATCACCGGGTTCGACCCCTTGGAATAGCAGAAAGCCGGCGATACGGCGCACCTGGTCTTCAAATGATCGCCAGGACACCGGCTGCCAGTGTTCGCCGTCGCGGATGAGAAATCGGGGCGCGTCGCCAAGTTCGGCGGCGCGCTGCGCAAGGATCGCCGGGGCAGGTGCAAGCTGGGAGAAAGCAGACATGATCGCGGTCTCTTGGCTATTGGTTGCAAGATCCAGTTCGTCGGTCGGAAACATCATATTGCAATCTGCACCGACTGTTGCTTCGACTGCAAGCAGGTTTCGCTTGCAGGTGATCGACCGCGACGAGAGCCAGTTCGCAGATCGGCCTTGAGCATCGTTCCTGCCAGCTGAACGGCAGTCTACGTGGTCAGGTCATCTACGAGTCGCGACATTCAGGGCCGATACCCGCTAGGTATTAGTCGAAACGGAAATGCTTCTCAACCGCCTCGGTGATCTCCCAGGTGCAGGTCAGGCCGGCCGGGAAGCTGATGAGATCGCCGCGGCTGAATGCCTGCGATTCACCGCCTTCCGGGGTGACGGTAAAGCGTCCGCGCACGACGTAACAGGTCTCGGTTTCACTATAGGTCCAGCTAAAGGTCGACGGCTCCTTCTTCCAGACCCGCCAATCCTCGACGCCGAGGACGTCGAGTTTGGCGGGCGAGGGCTTGTGCTCGCAGCGGATCTCCAGGTCGGACATTGTCTTGGCTCCGTTGTCTTGTTTGGGTTGGTTTGGGCTGGGTTGCGCGCGCGAACGCGCAGGATAAGGTTAGGAATAAGATAAACATCACCGCGAACTGAAACAACGGACCTCCCGGAAAGGCTCGAAAACCGCCTCGGCTGATCGCAAGCGTTGTGGCGGTTCTCATGTGTTTCCTGGTTCAACGGCCTAGGCTAGGGCCCATATTCGAAGGTAATGGCTGTGACGGCGACGGTTCCATCGGCGCCGGCTGGGTCTGTTTGGCGGATCCTGTCACGATTTCGCCTGGGTGCTGGATGGGACGGCGCCTGATTCGGCCGCACTGGCGCTTGGCCCGGTTACGGACTTGATTGGCTCAGCGGGCTTGTGTTTCGCGGCGACCTCACCGGCTGCCGGGGTTTGCCTCTGGTGGCGTCTGAGGCGTCGCGGTCGACCGCGCGCGAACACCCAGATCAGGATCAGCGCAAGGACCACGAGAAAGGCCTGACGCCAGGGTTGCGCCTGTGCCCAGAGTGCTCGCAGCAGGTCGGTATCTTGGGTTGACGCCGTTGCTGTCGAGTTGCCTGTCTGATCGTCTTGCGGAGCTGGGAGCGTCCGATTCCAGGTCGCGGCCGGGCGCCGATGCGCCGATGCGAATGCGGCCACCGTCAGCGTCCATGCGGGCAGCGTTGCCTGCTCCCAGGTCTCCGTTGTGGTGTTCCACCAGTCGATGGATGCCCCCGGCAGCTCGTAGACGCCGTCCTCGGCGGCGCCGATCAGGATGCGTTCGCTGCGGTAGCCGACGACGCCGTTGGCGCCGCGCTCGTTCCAAAGTCGTGGGGCGTCGTCGCGGATGCGCAACTGAAACGGTATAGATAGTGGGATTCGCGGCAGGTCTTCGGCCATGACCCCGTCGCCCTTTAGTGTAATCATGCGTTCCAATGCTTGTCCGGGTGCGATGCGTACCATCGACGGGCCGGCTTCCGCCAGTACAAGCTCTCGTGCCGGCAGCCAGGGCGAGCTGGCGTTCTCGGCATCTGTCGCGGCTTCGCGACCGACCGGCGCCACGGGCGGATCGACCTGGACACTGAGCGCTTTGGACTCGAATGTGACCGGTGCGCCGCCCATGACCCGCCAGGCATCGAAGCGCAACGGGGGAATACTCAGCGTACCGGGCTCGGTGGGAAACACCGCAAACCGCTGTTCATAGACCTGCATATCGCCGCCGTCCGCCGACTCGACCTGCCGATCTTCCCCCAGCGGGAGAACGCGGGCGCCAAGAATGCTTGGGGTATAGAGTCTTCCGCTCGGGGCTGCGCCCGTTGATTTGACTCGAGCCGTCAGCAGCACTTGCTGCTGTACCCGGACACGCCGCGGTTCGACGCCGGCATCGACCAAGAGCGTCAGCGTCGGCAAGGGTTCTGGTTCTACCGCCGGGACTTTGCTCGCGGCTGGGAGGAGTCTCGAGTCCAGCCGGCTGGTGGTGCTCAGTTCCGCGTCGGCGGTGTAGTGAAAGAGCATGCCTAGCAGGGCGATCACCAGAATGCCGGCGGGGGCTGTGGTCTGGCGATCTCGCTGGTCGCCGCCGGTATCCTGGTCTTCGCTCACCGATGCCTCTGCGGTCCATCCGGTTTGGGTTGCGGCGATGTCTGCCATTGAATTGTCGCAAGCTGGTGGTCGGCGGAGGGTACATGCTGTGCCGAGGCCGACTCAAGGACAGCCCGGCGCGCATGCGCGGAAGGCTACGCCGGCAAGGGTCGAGGTTCAAGCCGGGTCATTTCGCACAGTTGCGGCGTCTATCCATCAATGGCGCTGAGTGCCTTGGGCGGGGCTTGCGCCGGCCAAGCCAGTATGTCGCCGTCAAACAGTGCGTGTACAGCCAGCGTGGTGCTGGCGATGATCCGTTCCCGCTGGTCGAGGCCAGATGCATGCGGCGTGTCGGCGTCCGGATCGGAACAAAGCAGTTCGCAGAGCTGATCCGTCGGGGCCTCGAAGTCGCAATGGCCGGCGCCGTCTATGCGCTGTACCCGTGCCCAGTCGGTCGCGGCGAACACGGCGCGGCCGTTGTCTAGCGCGTTGCAATTGGTGGGTTCGCCCGCGAGCGCGAGCAGGGGCTTGTCGAGGCCCCTGGCGGCGCGAACGCCGAGCCCTTGGGTCTCGACCAGGTCCAGCGTGACGACGCCGATGGCCCCGGCATCGGTGCGCCCGGCGATGAGCGCCGCAAGGCCGCCGGCGGAGAAGCCGGCATAGACCACCCGCTTGGCACCAAGACTGCGGGCCAGTGCGGTCATGTCGAGCGCGTTTTGGGCGTGGCGCCCGTCCCAGGGGCGAGGGTTGCAGAAGTCCAGCGTCGCGACCGGAACGCCCGATGCGGCGAGGGTTGCGGCAAGCTCCTGCATCCGCTCTTGGCTGCGCAGGAAGCCGTGGGCCAGCATCAGGAGGTCGTTGCGGTTGGCATCGCCGATGGCGTAGACGCGGTAGTCAAGCGTGCATCCGGTGGATGAGACGATGCTGCCCGCGGTCATCTCGACGCCCGCCGGCATCCGCGGCTCGGGCCTGTCGTGGGCCGGCCGAAGCAGCAACCCCGAGCAGCCCGCGAGCAGGAGCAGAAGGGTAGGGAATAGGGGTTTGATATGGATTACCATTGACGTTAGATGCCGTCGCAAGCGCAGGGGGTCAACTTTCGCCGTCGGTCAGGCCATGCCGTCTCGGTGTTACCCTAACGCGATGTCGACACCCAATCACGTCCAAACCAAAGTAGGTACCGCGACCCGCGTCCCGGTTCGGATTCGGCGCGTTGCCGAGGCTGTTGACAAACCGCTCGGGTATGGGCTCGGTCCGGGGCTTGGTCTGGATGCGTTACTGTGGCGGCTGTATGCCCACCGCGGCGAGCGCGAGTCCAGCCAGATGGGGCTCGGCGACCTGCTCCCGGCGAGCGACCTGCTCGGCATCGGGGCCGCCGCCGAACTCCTTGCCGACTGTATCGGGCGTGGCGGGCGGATCATCGTGGTCGGAGACTTCGATGCCGATGGTGCCACCGGAAGTGCGGTCGCGCTGTTGGGGCTACGCGCGCTCGGTGCCGAAGACGTCGGCCACCTGACTCCGAGCCGCTTCAAGCACGGCTATGGTCTGAGTCCGACCCTGGTGGATGCGGCGGCGCCCCGAAAGCCGGACCTGCTGATTACCGTCGACAATGGTATCGCCAGCGTTGCTGGGGTCGAGCGGGCCAGCGAACTGGGTATTCCGGTGCTGGTCACCGATCATCATTTGCCGGGCGCCGAACTGCCGGCGGCCGCGGCCATCGTCAACCCAAATCAGCCGGGCTGCGGTTTCGCCAGCAAGCACCTGGCCGGTGTCGGCGTGATCTTCTATCTGCTCGCGGCGACCCGCGCGGAACTGCGCCGGCGCGGTTGCTTTGAGGCCGCGCGCCCCGGCGGGCGGGCGGAGCCGAATCTGGCGCAACTGCTGGATCTGGTCGCGCTCGGTACCGTCGCCGACGTGGTCACGCTGGATCGCAACAACCGCATCTTGGTCGAGCAGGGCCTGCGCCGCATCCGCGCTGGGCGCTGCCGACCAGGCTTGCGGGCGCTGTTGGAGATTGCTGGCAGTCGGGTCGCGCAAACCACCGCCCGCGACCTGGGTTTCTCCGCCGGGCCACGGCTGAATGCCGCCGGTCGCCTTGACGACATGAGCATCGGCGTAGAATGCCTGGTCAGCGACGACCCGGTGCGGGCGATGACCCTGGCGCGTAAACTGCACGCGCTGAACAGCGAGCGTCGTGAGATCGAGTTCAGCATGCGCGAGGCGGCGGAGGCCATCGTCGATCACTGGGCGAGCCTTGACCGGGAGTTGCCGCCCGGGCTTTGTTTGTACGGCGCTGACTGGCATCAGGGCGTGATCGGTATCGTCGCGGCGCGTATCCGCGAGCACTGGCATCGGCCTGTAATCGCCTTTGCCGATGGTAATTCCGGTGACGGTTCTGGTGGCGGTTCTGACAATGATTTCGGTAGCAAGTCCGGGGGCGGCATGCTGCGCGGCTCGGCACGTTCCATCGACGGTCTGCACATTCGCGATGTCATCGACGCGGTCGACAAACGACATCCAGGCCTGATCGATCGTTTCGGCGGGCATGCGATGGCTGCCGGTCTAAGCCTGCACCGGGACGCGCTCGATGCCTTTCGCGACGCCTTTGCCGAGGAGGTTCGGCGCGAACTCGGCAGCGCGTCGCCCGTGCGCGAGTTGCTGTCCGATGGCGAATTGCCAGGTGCGATGCTGAACCTGCGGACCGCCGAGGCCCTGCGTTTTGCCGGCCCCTGGGGCAAGGGTTTCACCGAGCCGATGTTCGATGGACTGTTTGAGGTCTCGGGCGTTCGCGTTGCCGCCGAACGGCACTTGAAGCTGCGTGTGCGCGCGGGTGACGGTCTGCCGCTGGAGGCCATCGGCTTTAATCTGGCGGAACGGCGCGGCGAGGTCCTTGGGCGCATGCACTTGGCCTATCGCCTGGACGTTAACGATTATCGCGGTCTGCGCGCTCCGCAATTGATTGTTGAGCATCTGCAGGCGCCTGAAACCTAGCGAGGTGATGTCTCTGACCAACAGTGGCAGGGTGCGGTGTTGGGCAGCTCGAGCGTGACCCGTATGGGGCGGAGGGTATGGGGCGAAGGGCCGAGGCTAGCATGATGTCGGCGCTCGGTCCGTGGTCCTCGGCCCTTGTCTCGGCGAACAGATAGCGCCTCAAGCAATCTCGTTGCCCAAGCGCGCTGCTGCCCAGGCCAGCACCCGCTGCAAACGCGCGTTGAATAGGCCTGCGGCCTCGTCCAGGGTCGCCCAGCGGTGTTCATGATGTTCCGGGTGTCCGAGTTCCGGGCTGATCGGTAACCTGACGGGGCCCTCCGGGGCCATTGCTATGTAGTAGCGTGCCACCTTTCCGCGGCCGTAGCGCTCGGTCTCGATCTGGTCATGACCCCATGGGAAGCTCACCGGGCCAAGCCCGGTCTCCTCGCGAAACTCGCGTTGCGCCGCTGCCAGCGGGGCCTCGCCCGGCTCGACCTCGCCCTTGGGAAAATCCCAGTAGTTGTAGCAGCGCAGTAGGAGCAGGCGCGGCTCGCCGTCGAGGAGACGCACGGGTACGATGCCGGCGGAAATCGTTGTCGGTTTGCTCATGGGTCCGCACCTTCCGCGGGGCTTTTGGTTAAGGATAGAATAGGGGCGGCGCTTGATGGCCGAAATGCGCGGCGGAAAAGCGTCAGCCGGACCTGGGCCGTCTTTTTTTGGGACTTTTCGCGTGTTTTTTTGGTTCACGGGGGCATGATTATCATGCAGGCCGCAGTACAAATACCCACCATGGATGCTCAAGGCAGGGAGGCACCGAGTCAGTGTAGAATCGAGCCCTGTCGTCAAGTGTCAAGAAAGCGCATCTTAAGCAAACCATGTCCGATACCGCCATTCCCAATGTCGATGTCTATATGATCGAGGTCGGTGCCCGCGCCCGTGCGGCGTCGCGACTGACTGCGCGAGCCGAGACCGCGGCCAAGAACGCCGCCCTAGCCGCTATCGCGGCGGATTTAGACCGACGCCGTGAGGCCCTCGGTCAGGCCAATGCCGCGGACCTGGAGGCCGGCACGGCCAAGGGGCTGGATGCGGCGTTGCTCGACCGCCTGGAGCTTACCCCCGCGCGCATCGACGCGATGATCGATGGTCTATCGCAGATTGCCGCGCTGCCGGACCCAATCGGCGCTATGACCGACCTGGACTACCGGCCATCCGGCATCCAGGTCGGTCGCATGCGGGTGCCATTGGGCGTGGTCGGAATCATCTACGAGTCGCGTCCCAACGTGACCGCGGATGCCGCGGCCTTGTGTCTGAAGTCCGGCAATGCGGCTGTGCTGCGTGGTGGCTCTGAAGCCTTTGCATCCAATCAGGCCATCGCGGCCAGCGTGCGCGCCGGGCTTGAGGCATCCGGACTGCCCGCGGATGCGGTGCAGGTGTTGGCGACGACGGATCGCGCCGCGGTGGGTGCCATGATCACTCGCCCGGAGCATATCGATGTGATCATTCCCCGTGGTGGCAAGGGCCTGATCGAGCGTATCAGCCGCGACGCGCGGGTGCCGGTGATCAAACACCTTGATGGCATTTGCCACGTCTACATCGATGATCGGGCCGATCTCGATCAGGCGTTCGACATCGCCATCAATGCCAAGACGCAGCGCTACGGCACCTGCAATACTATGGAGACCCTGTTGGTCGCTGAGTCCGTCGCGGCCGAGATCTTGCCACGCCTGGCGGCGGCGTTCGCCGAGCAGGGCGTGGAACTGCGTGGCTGCGAGCGCACGCGCTCGCTGGTGGATAAGGCCACCGCCGCCACGGAAGCGGACTGGGATACGGAGTACCTGGCGCCGATTCTGTCCGTGCGCGTGGTCGCTGACATGGACGCCGCGATCGACCACATTGAGGCCCATGGCTCACACCATACCGACAGTATTATCACCACCGATTACGCGCGCGCCCGGCGGTTTCTGCGCGAGGTGGACTCCAGTTCGGTAATGGTCAACGCATCGACGCGCTTCGCGGACGGCTTCGAATACGGCCTGGGTGCGGAGATCGGTATCAGTACCGATAAATTCCACGCCCGCGGGCCGGTTGGGTTGGAGGGGCTGACATCGCTGAAATTCATCGTCCTGGGCGATGGGCAGATGCGCGCTTGATTGGAGCGTCGCGCCAGGCCCCCAAGCCGGCGGAGGCGAGGTCAATACGCACGGGCGAAAACTCGTAGTCGTCCGTCTATTCGATTGCGCCAACGTCAAAGACATGCTCGTGACGCTTGCTTCAAGCTGTACGGGATACCAAGTCGATGTTGCTACGGCGCTGCAACCAGACGAATTTTTCTGCTAATGTATTTTTCTGCTAATGTATAACCAGGCTTTGGTTCAACCGGTACAGGTGTAATAACTCTCCCGATGCCGTTCGACATGTTAGGCCACCGTCGGCCGATGCTGCCACGCCCAAAAGCGGCCCCAAACCTGAGACCAGACCTAACCCGGGACCGACATCGACGTGCCGTCCAGGGCCCGCACTGCCCCTGCCGGTGGTATGCGCGCTAACAGCGACGACCGCCGCCCGGCGCAGCTTCCGGACCACGGCACCAACCGGCGATTGGCGCAACGACGCGCTGGGCGATGGCTTGCGCGATGGTTTGGGCGATGCGCTCGCTATCTTGGTCGAACCCCGGCATGATCGGCGTCCTCGGCGGCACCTTCGATCCGATCCACAATGGCCACCTGCGCGCGGCCCTTGACGTCCATCAGGCGCTCGCATTCAGCGAGTTGCGCTTCATACCGCTCAACCTGGCCGTGCACCGCCCGCAACCACAAGCCGGTGCAGCGGAACGGCGCGCGATGGTCGATGCGGCCATCGCCGGTGAGCCCGGCTTGCGTGTCGACGACCGCGAGTTGAGCCGGCCCGGGGGCTCCTTTACCGTCGATACCCTGATCTCGCTGCGTGCCGAATTGGGCCCCCGGCTGCCGATCTGCCTGCTCGTGGGTGGCGATGCCTTCAGCGGCTTCTTTGACTGGCACCGTCCTTATGACATCCTTGACCTAGCTCATCTTGTCGTCATGCAGCGGCCCGCGGCGTCGCCGCAATCCGACCTCGCCCGGTCTGCCGTGTTCGAGCGGCGCGTCGTCACCCAGCGCGCCGAATTGGAACAGGTCGCGGCCGGGCGCATTTGCTTTGAAACCGTCACACAGCTCGATATCTCGTCAACGCGTATTCGGCGCATGCTGGCCGCGGGGCAAAGCCCGCGTTATCTGCTGCCGGACGCCGTGATCGAAATCATTGATCGTGAGTCCTATTATGCGACGCGGAACTAAGTGCCTGCGTGTCCGTTTGCTTTGGGCAACGGCGGCAAAACCGCCGATCCGCCCGCGCCAATCGAGGCCGCAACCGCCAACCCAGTGGAGACACAATGCAGCTTGAGCAACTAAAAGACCTGGTCGTCGAGACCCTGGAAGACATGAAGGCCGGTGATGTGACGATCATGGACGTGCGCGGCAAGACCGCCATCACCGACTATATGATTGTCGCATCCGGTACCTCGGATCGGCATGTCAAATCCATCGCTGAAACCGTCGCCTACCGTGCAAAGGAGGCCGGCGATGCGCCGATCGGCTGCGAGGGCGTCAACGACGGCGAGTGGGCCTTGGTTGATCTGAACGGGGTTGTCGTCCACGTCATGCTGCCTAAGGTGCGCGACTTCTACAACCTAGAGCGGCTCTGGTCCGCGCCGGCGCTGGTATCCGAGACGATGCCACCGCGGACGCTGGCCGCCGGTTCGCTCTGAAGCGCAAGCGGTTGCGGCGAAATTGGACCGCTTCGATCGCATCTTCGAGCTAAACCGCATCCTACAGGGGGCCCGGTATCCGGTCTCACGCAGACGGCTGGAGCAAGAGTTGGAATGCTCGCGAGCCACGGTCAAGCGCATCATCGAAGAGATGCGGCTGTATCTAAACGCCCCAATCGTCTACGACCGTGAGTACAACGGCTATCGCTACGACCAGTCCGAAGGCGAGATGTATGAATTGCCGGGGCTGTGGTTCAACGCGTCGGAATTGCACGCATTACTCACGGTGCAGCAATTGCTTGCTGACGTGCAACCGGGCCTGCTAGAGCCGGTGCTGAAACCACTGCAACAGCGAATCGACGCGCTGCTGGAGTTGCAGCGGGCGGGTTCCGACGGGTTGCAGGGTCGCATCCGCGTGCTGCAGATGGCCAACCGGCTCGATGCGGATCAAGGCGGCGCCGCCTTTCAGGTCGTCGCCGGCGCCCTGGCGCAGCGCCGACGCCTGCGCATCTGCTACTACAACCGCTCGCGCGAGCGCCGGGATCATCGCGACGTCTCGCCGCAGCGGCTGATACACTACCGCGATAACTGGTATCTGGACGGCTGGTGTCATCTGCGCAACGGCCTGCGCACCTTCGGCGTCGACGCCATGGAGCAGGCACGAGAACTCAATGAGCCGGCGTTAGACGTGGCCCTGGCTGAACTCGACAACCACTTCGCCAGTTCCTATGGCATCTTCGCTGGCAGCGCGGAGCATCAGGCGGTCCTGCTGTTTAACGCCGCGCGCGCCCGTTATGTGGCCAAGGAACGCTGGCACCGCGATCAGCAGGGAAGGCCGCTCGACGATGGTCGCTTTGAGCTGCGCGTGCCATACAGCAACCCCGCGGAGTTGATCATGGATATCCTCAAGTATGGGCCGGATGTCGAGGTTGTCGACCCGCCGGAACTACGCCAGGCAGTCGCAGAGCGGCTAGCGCAAGCGGCTGGGCGCTACGGGGCAGTGCGGGCAAATCTTGGTCGCTATGATCGGCTCGATTACGATTGTGACAACGACAATAGCGCGAAAGGTAGTCGCTAATGGACTTGTGTCGCTTCTTGGTAGGCCGTTACTAAGCAATGATCCAACAAGGCCCCCTCGTTACCATCGTCGCTGCCATGGCCCATGGTCGGATCATCGGTCGAGAGAATGAACTTCCCTGGTACCTGCCCGCGGACCTGGCGCATTTCAAACAACTCACGCTAAATAAGCCCATCGTCATGGGTCGGCGTACCTGGGAATCGCTACCCGGTCTGCTGCCGCGGCGACGGCACATCGTCATTTCGCGCGATCCATTCTTCCACCCCGCCCGCTGCGAAGTGGTCGACTCGCCCGAGGGCGCGCTCGCCGCGGCCAGCGACGAGCCTGAGGTCATGGTTGTTGGCGGTGAGAGCATCTACCACGCGCTTCTGCCATTGGCTCGGTGCATGGAACTCACCCTGATCGACGCGGACATCCATGGCGACACCCGCTTCCCGGACTGGAACGCGGAGCAGTGGGTGGAGGTCAACCGCGCGCACCGTGCGCCGGACGAGCGCAACGCCTACGCGATGGATCTTGTGCGATTGGAGCGCCGGTAGACAACATTATGGGGGCGAGGTCGAACGCTCTCGCGCCGAGGGCGGCGCTCTTGAGTTAGCCGCAAGATGGCTGCTTTCGCTCCGAAGACTGTTTGCTTTCTGCCGATGGCTCGCGCAAATGCTAAGCTTACGACGTTGGCCCGACAAAGCCGTTGCTTTCTTTCTTGCATAAACGCTGGTCACTATGGGTGCACTGCTCGTCGTCTGTTCAACAGATCCGGTTGCGACGCGTGCACGGCGTTTGAGGGACATGGAGGCCCGATCACCCTATCGAGGCGCGTTACGCATGTCGCACGCCCCAGGCGGCGGGTTTTCGCTTGGGATACAGGCGCGCCACGACGAAGCCACATTGATCGAATCCACTGATCTGCTGGTCGGTGTCCACGGACGTGTCTACTCGCTCGCCACGGCGAGTCGAACTGCGCCTCCGGCGTCTGCTGCGTTGGTGGCGGCGCTGTGGCGTCAGCATGGCATGGATGCGCTATCGCTTCTGGACGGCGAGTATGGCATCTGTGTGCTGGATGCACGCGAAGAGACGGCGTACCTTTGCGTCAGTCTGATGTCGAGCAAGCCACTTTACGTGGCCGCGGGCGTAAACACGGTCGTTGTGGCTTCGGAAATGCGCCAATGCCTGGTTGGAGCGAACTTGGAGGCACGGCTTGATCCGGCTCAGATCGCTCAGGGCGTCTGGCTGGGGGGGCCGGTACTAGAGCGATTTAGGACGGAGTATCAAGGTGTCGATAGGCTGCTGGCGCCCAAGGTGTACAGACTGCGTCCAGAGCACGCTGGCATTGCCGAGATAGGAAGTTATTGGAGCGCTCCTGCGACACTCAGCCCGAAAGAACTCGGGTCGCGCGGCACCGTGGCCGAGCGAGTCGTAACCTCATTGGCGGCCGCGATCTCGGTACTTGATGGCAGAGTGGCACAATCGCTCAGCGCAGGTCACGACTCCGGCCTGCTGTGGGCTGTCTCCCGACGCGCGCCTCCGCGCAGCGGACAACCGCGGAAGTATTCGTTCACCTGGCCAGGCAGCGTGGATGATGAAGCGCAATTGCTTCGCGCCCTGTTGTCCGAGGCTGGTGAGCAGGCGGAATTCATCGATGCATCGACCATAAACCCTATCGATTACATGGATGAGCATGTCAAAACGCTTGACCGCATCCCCTCGACTCAAACAATCTGTAACGGGACGGTGCTTGCGCAACGACTTGGGGCGGATGGTAACAGCATGCACTTGTTCGGTATAGGTGGAGAGGCTGCGTTGATGGTCCCGCCCCGCTATCTGGCTGATCTGCTGCGCGCAGGCAGGCTGGTAGGATTGGTCCGGGATCTGTTCCGTTTTCATCCCTATTTGCTGCGGCAGCAAAGCTTGCCGCGGCGACTGCGTTGCCTCTTGCGGCAGGCGTTAATTCCCCAAGCTAGAACACTTGCCAAACTCAGACCGGACACTCGGCTCGACGGGGTTGGTCAACGTTGGTTGGAACTATGTCGCGAGGCTGTGTCTACCTACGACCATGGGTTGCGTCGCGAAGGCTATGGTCGCGGTGCTCGCCTTCAGCAGATAGACTATCACAGCCTGTTCAGCGACAACGAGGTTATAGAGCAGACATTTGAACGTCAGGGTATCGAGAATGTTATGCCGTTTGTCTATCAATCGGTTATGAACATCGGGTTTGAAGTGCCCGCGGAGGTGTTGTGCAGAGGTCTTCACGACAAACAAGCGCATCGGGATGCAGCTGCATCCCTGTTGGGAGCAAGACCAGCTTGGCCCAAATTTAAACTGACCCCGGCCCCGATCGATCGCTTCGAGAAGCGCCTGTTGACGGACCTTGGCGACCCGCGCGGCTGGCGCCTTGTGGAACTAGACATCGTCAACGAAAAGCGTGCGGGGCATTACGTCGAGCGTCTCCGTCAAGGCGATCAAGTGCACATGCCTAACGGGTGGACCGGGGTCGCCTATGCGGAGAGGTACTTGAGGTCCTTCCTGATCAGATAGCCAGCACGTTGATTTGTGTGCTGAAATAGGCAAACTTAATTTCTACCCACTTGCTTGAGAGGGTTCATTTCGAAATGACCAATACTAACGCCAAGCCTCCATCGCACACTGTGGAAGAGGCAAAGCCAACCCGATCGCGAGAATACGTACCCCCAACGGTTCGCGTCACGCCCCTTGACAGAATCGTATTCGCTGGAACCAACAGCGGTCAGGACTTCACTGGGGGTCGGCGGGCTCCTTGACAGCGAGTCGATCAACGCTCAACCACTTGTGAATGGTGATGCGCGCGGACCAAACGAGTCGCCAGCGCTCGCAGGTAGCCGCCTGGCACTCCGCGGCCACCATCGGCGGTTTCCATTGGTGCGTCGATCTCGATTGGCTGGCGCATTCACAACCCCCGCCCCCAATTGAGCCATATCTGCCACGACCGACAGAGAAAAAACATGTCTCTTGTATCGTGGCTGTATCACCGTTCGTGGACGATGCCCCAGAGTGGCTCGGGCAGGAACTGTCTTGGCATGAAGAGCGTGTCGAAGGTGGAGGTGGACGATACGTCGTCCACTATCGCGACGGCATGTTCCTCGCCCCTTGCGACACTAAGACTCCACGGTGCCTGCTGCGCAAACCCGAGCGAATTTTAACGCTCCGCGGGGCCTTTGGTGCCGCTGCGCTTTGGGCGCTTGCGGAAAAGGGCTGCCTACTGGTACACGCCGCCGCGCTGGCGTTGAACGGACATGCCGTGCTTATCCTCGGTCGCTCTGGGGCGGGGAAATCAACGCTGTCGATCGCGTGGATACTCTCGCATGGGAAAATCATCAGCGATGATGCTGTGCTAGTGGCGCATTGCAACGGCGCGCTCTTTGCTGAATCTTGGCGAAAGGACGTTGCCTTGCGCCCTGGTAGTTTCAGCGTGCTGCCCGACGCTCTCGCAGAGCGACTGCGCAGCGGCAGCCGCCAGAGACGCTGGCTCGTCCGGGACGAACACCCGGACGCCTTTTGTGACGATTTGCCTTTGGGCGCGTTGGTATTGCTGTCGACCGATGAGGCACGTCCAAGACGCTCGCGTGTCGAGCGCACGCATGGCGCCGACGCTTTAGCGGCGCTCTACGCCGCGAACAGCCACCTCGCGGGACAGGTTCTGCCCGACGCTAGGCTTGCCAACCAAACCGCGGAGCACATTGCCGCCAGCCTTCCGGTGCTGCGACTGGTCGCGGGCTCCGACCTGCTGTCGCAAGGTTCAGCGGAAGCGAGGAGGATCCGCGATTTGATAGCTCAGCATATTGATTGGTAATCGACGCAGAGTTAAGACACAACCTCGCGCGATGGTTGGTATGAGTCACCGCAGTACTCAAGTCCAGCCAAAAAATTGTCAGTTTCTTTTACAGTTAACCGACTAGGAGGCATGATCGTGATCGTAGTTTAGCAATGAAAACAAGCGTCTATCTTGATCGGTACGATTTTTGCCCTTAGGTTGCTTGTGGGTAATTTTGCTTGAGGATTGTAAAGCTTCAAGTGCTGCAACGCCCTGTTGTATGGGTCGATAACCCTGTCTCATGATTCATGACTGCACTCAGTGCTTGTACGGTAGTTCCAATGAAAACACGCACTAGAAGGGCGATTAACGCGCTGGTCCTAGTCGGTTGCCTCGTGACCTTGGCGACAGATGCCTTCGCTATCCTGGTATTCGATCAAAGCGCCGATGATGCGATACACCCGGGGGACTCAAGTCGGCCTGAGGGGGCCACCAATTCTCAATTTGTTTATAAGCCTACCAATGAGGTGTTTCAAGTTGCCACGGCCGATGACTTTATGCTTGAGTTTAATACCTCCTTGCAGAGCGTTGTCTTCTGGGAACTGGAAGAGAACGATTCGATAGGAGGCAAGGCGACCTGGGATGGCACCCTGACGTACGGGATCTGGGCGGACACGGGCGGCCTCATGCCGAGCTCGGATTTCATAGTGGCTGGGCAAGGACGGGAGATTACAAAAAAATTGCGCCAAACAGGCTTAGTCAATACAACCAACCCACTTGATCCTGTAACCTACGACCAATACGAGTATTCCTTTGAACTGGAGTCGTTTGTTGGTCTGTCTAAGAATACCCGCTACTGGCTGTCACTCTACCTTGGGCAGGTTGGCAATATCACTAATAGCGAAGGGTTAAACTGGCAAAGCACCGCTACGGACGGCATCAACGCGTTGTTTCCGGACGCTACAGCCGCAGGGTTATTTAGCACCGTGAACGCCGACCTAGTTCCGCCAAGCCCTGCCTCTTGGGGCCCTAACGGCACCCTGCCTCTGGCGTTTCAACTCTACGGCGTCATACCGCTACCTCCCACTTTGGCCTTGCTTGCGCCGATGCTGCTCGTCAGTGCTTTGCGGGGGAGACGGCGCAGCCCGCGTTGAGATTGGCAAGCGCCATGACCCATGACTGCACTCACTGCTTTTTACGGAACCTTCAATGAAAATACGCACAAGTAGGGCGATTTACGCGCTGCTCCTAACCGGTTGCCTCGTGACGTTTGCGGCAGATGCCTTCGCTTCCCTGGTATTCAATCAGAGCGCCGATGATACAACAAACCCCGATGACTCAAGACGGCCTACCGGGGCCGCCATTTCTTCTTTCGGTACTGGCGTTGGCTCGCTTCAAATTGCCACGGCCGATGATTTTCTGCTCAGGATTAATACCTCATTGCAGAGTGTCATCTTCTGGGGATTGGAGGAAAACGATCCGACAAGCGGCAAGGCGACCTGGGATGGCACCCTAACGTACGCGGTCTGGGCGGACACGGGCGGGCTCATGCCGAACTCGACTTTCATCGCGGGCGGGCAAGGAAGAGAGATTAATAAGACATTGCGCCAAGCAGGCTTGGTCAATAACACTGACCCAACTCGGCCTGTAACCTACGACCAATATGAATATTCCTTTGAGCTGGACTCATTTGTTACTCTGTCTGCGAACATCCGTTACTGGCTGTCACTCTACCTCGGTGAGGTTGGCAATATCACCAATAGCGAAGGGTTTAACTGGCAAAACACCCTTACAGACGGTGTCGCAGCGTCATTTCCAAACACTTCAAGCGCGGGGCTATATAGTACCTTGGGCGCCAATCTAATTCCGCCAGACCCTGCCTCTTGGAACTCAAACGGCACCGAGCCTCTGGCGTTCCAACTCTTCGGAACCGCCGTACCTCTTCCCACCACAATGGCGTTGCTTGCGCCGATGCTGCTCGTCAGTGCCTTGTGGGGGAGAAGGCGCGGCCCGCGTTGAGGTTCGCGAACCCAACTCTGGTCCCGGGTCTTCGGTTCTCGGCGCCTTGTCTGGCTCTGTCATTATCCCTCTGCGCGAAATGTGGGATGTTTGGCGGTTGATTCCTACCGCGGTCAAGGCATCTCATTACGTTAGATCGCTGTCCTTGAAGGATGCGCTCGGCGAAATGCGGGGATGTCGAATCAGCGCGCAACTGTCTACGACTGACCGCGTTGCTCTGCGGCTTACTGTGCGGCGTGCCTGCAAGATCGCCGGATTCCTAGGGGGTCTGGACTCTTGCCTGACTCGATGTCTCGTTACGGCGAGCGTCGCGTGCCGACGCGGCTCAAAGTCCGTACTTCACATCGGCTTTAGACCCAACCTCGACCCCGACGCGCTGCCGTTGGGTCATGCGTGGGTGACCATGGATGGTGAGAATGTCACGGATACCGACGGAGCCTCCGACACAGCCGGTTTCCTACCCATTCGCTCCCTTGATATCGATACCCTATGTTCGACCAGCAAAGACTGAACGCGCTCGCGGACCTTTTGCGCTCCGCCGCGACGGACATTCAGGTACTGCCCGACGGCTCCGCGGTGATGCTCGATCTTGAACGACACCGAGTTCTGACTTTCTCTCATACCGGCCTGCACGTTTTCGAACTGCTGCAGCGTGGTCTCACGAATCCTCACGCGCTTGTCGCGGATTTTGCCTCCAGCTTTTCCATTGATCAGGGGCGTGCGGAGCACGATGTCGCCTTGTTCTTAGCCGAACTCGAGGAAGTGCTTGCGCGATCAGTAGATGATTCCGAATGAGTGGCGCTCGGCGCAAAAGAAAAGCCGCTCCGAGCAAGACCGGGGAGCGGCTTCAAGAGGAGGCGTGGATGGTTCCTGGGTCAGACGATCCCAGCCACCCAATTTCGAGTATTTGGTAATACTAATTCCACCAAGAAAGGTTATTGGGGTCAAACGCTCTTAGTCGGCAGTCGACAACCCAAGTGCTTCCCACAGCCCTAGTGTCGGTGCCGGCTGGTTCATGGTGTAAAAATGCAGGCCTGGGGCGCCGCCTTCGAGCAGGTTGTTGCATAAGTCGAGGACGACCTCATGGCCGAAGGCGCGGATGGCGTCTCGGTCGTCGCCGAAGCCTTCCAGTCGCCTGCGAATCCAGCGCGGGATCTCGGCGCCGCAGGCGTCGGAAAAGCGCGCGAGTTGGGTATAGTTGGTGATGGGCATGATGCCGGGGACGATTGGCAGGTCGATGCCGGCGTCGGTGCAGTCGTCGACGAATCGGAAGTAGGCCTCGGCATTGTAGAAGTATTGGGTGATGGCCGCGTTGGCGCCGGCATCGACCTTGCGCTTAAAGTGTTTCAGGTCGGCCGGGGCCGATGCTGCCTGGGGATGGAATTCGGGGTAGGCCGCGACCTCGATATGGAATCGGTCGCCGAACTCCTCGCGCAGAAAGCCCACCAGTTCGTTGGCGTAGCGGAAGGTGCCGAGCCCGGCGCGCCCCATGCCGGACGGAAGGTCGCCGCGGAGGGCGACGACGCGGGTGATGCCTTGCTCGATATAATGGCCGACGATGTCGCGGATCTCGGCCTTGTCCGAGCCGATGCAGGCGAGGTGCGGGGCGGTTTCGATGCCTTGGCTACGCAGCCAGGAGACTGTCTCGAAGGTGCGCTCGCGGGTGGAGCCGCCAGCGCCGTAGGTGCAAGAGAAGTATAGCGGCCCGACGGCGGAAAGTTGTTCCACGGTGGCCTTGAGCTTGTCCATGCCGTCGTTGGTCTTGGGCGGGAAGAGCTCGAAGCTAAAGGTGGCTTGATTGGTCGCAGGGGTGGTCATGACGATGCCCTAGGTAGGGTGAACGGTGCTCTGTTGCAGGCTAGGGCGGTCTCGTCCTGGTGGGAGTGGCTTGCAGCCGAGACGATGCGAGCTGCCGGTTGTCCTTCGGCGGTGCCTGCCAGCTTGTATTCCCACGGATTGAGTTGCTCCCACAGTACCTGTTGCCTTCCATGGTGTTCAGAGACTCTAGCCTACTCGGTGTTGGCCGCTAGTAGCGATAGTGCTCCGATTTGTACGGGCCTTCGACGGTGACGCCGATGTAGGCGGCCTGGTCTGGGCGCAGTTGGGTGAGCTTAACGCCGATTTTCTCGAGATGCAGTCGGGCGACTTCCTCGTCGAGGTGCTTCGGCAGTACGTAGACGCCGATGGGGTATTCCCGCGGCTTGGTGAAGATCTCGATCTGCGCCAGCACCTGGTTGGTGAAGGAGTTGGACATGACAAAGCTCGGATGGCCGGTGGCGCAGCCGAGGTTGACCAGGCGGCCTTTGGCCAGCAGCGTGATGCGGTGGCCGTCCGGGAAGATGATCTGGTCGACCTGCGGTTTGATCTCGACCCACTCGTACTTACTCAGCGCATCGACCTGAATCTCGTTGTCAAAGTGGCCGATGTTGCAGACGATGGCCTGGTCCTTCATGCGGGCCATATGGTCGTGGGTGATAATATCTTTGTTGCCAGTGCAGGTAACAAAAATATCGGCCTGATCACAGACCTCGTCCAGGCGCACCACGCGAAAGCCTTCCATCGCGGCCTGCAGCGCACAGATGGGGTCGATTTCGGTAACCCAGACGTTGGCGCCGAGGCCGCGCAGCGATGCGGCCGAGCCTTTGCCGACGTCGCCGAAGCCGCAGACCAGGGCGACCTTTCCGGCAATCATGACGTCGGTGGCGCGTTTGATGGAGTCGACCAAGGATTCACGGCAGCCGTACAGGTTGTCGAACTTCGACTTGGTGACCGAGTCGTTGACGTTCATGGCCGGGAACAGCAATGAGCCGTTGCTGTGCATCTCATACAGCCGGTGCACGCCGGTGGTGGTCTCTTCGGTGACGCCCTTGATGCCCTCGGCGGTGCGGTGCCAGTGGCGGCTGTCGCGATCAAAGGTACGGTTCAGGACGCCTAGGATGGCGGTCCATTCCTCGTTGTCATCGGCGGTGGCCTGAGGGACGCTACCGGCCTTTTCGTACTCGACGCCCTTGTGCACCAGCAGCGTGGCGTCGCCGCCATCGTCGAGGATCATGTTCGGTCCGCCACCGTCGGGCCAGTTGATGACTTGCTCGGTACACCACCAGTATTCCTCCAGCGTCTCGCCCTTCCAGGCGTAGACGGGGATTCCGCGGGCGGCGATGGCGGCGGCGGCATGATCCTGAGTCGAGAAGATGTTGCACGAACACCAGCGCACCTCGGCGCCGAGTTCCACCAGGGTCTCGATCAGCACCGCGGTCTGGATGGTCATGTGCAGGCTGCCGGTGATGCGCGCGCCGGCTAGCGGCTTGGAGGCGCCGTATTTCTCCCGCAGGGCCATCAGCCCGGGCATCTCGGTCTCGGCAATGGTCATTTCCTTGCGGCCGAAATCGGCTTGGGACATATCAGCAATCTTGTAGTCGGCAAACTCACTCATGGTAGTCAGCTCCAGTGATTATCAGAGTGAGCGCCGTTGGAAAGAATGATCGCCTCCCCGAGCCTGGCGGGGCAGGGTGCCCCGTTGCAACGCTCCTCGGGTGAGGGTTTTAAAATCGATTATCTCGTGGTTTGCGAGCGCGGTGGATGCGCTTCGCTTGTGCATGCTAGGGGTATTCGTTCAGCCTCGGGGCCATCCAGCCGCCATCGTTAGTTTTCGGTGTCATATTTAGTTTCTAGGAACTAAATGCCCGCCGCCTCGCGCAGCGCCTCGGCCTTGTCGGTGCGCTCCCAGGTGAATTCCGGTAGCTCACGGCCGAAGTGTCCATAGGCGGCGGTCTTCCGGTAGACGGGGCGCACCAGATCGAGCATGTGGATGAGGCTGTGGGGGCGCAGATCGAAGTGTGCGCGCACCAGTTCGGCGATTCGGTTCTCATCGATTTTGCCGGTGCCGAAGGTCTCGACCGATATCGAGGTCGGCTCGGCCACGCCGATGGCGTAGGAGACCTGGATTTCGCAGCGCCCCGCGAGTCCCCCGGCGACGATGTTCTTAGCCACATAGCGCCCGGCGTAGGCCGCCGAGCGATCGACCTTCGATGGGTCCTTGCCCGAAAAGGCCCCGCCGCCGTGGCGGGCCATGCCACCGTAGGTGTCGACGATGATCTTGCGACCGGTCAGACCACAGTCGCCAAGCGGGCCGCCGATGACGAAGCTGCCGGTTGGGTTGATGTGAATCTTGGTGTCTTTGTGCATCCACTGCGTCGGAATGACGGGCTTGATGATGTTTTCCATCACCGCCTCGTGCAGGTGCTTGTAGTCAATGTCGGGGTCGTGCTGAGTGGACAGCACCAGCGCATCCACCGCAACAATCTTATCATCACGATAGCGTAAGGTCACCTGGCTTTTGGCGTCTGGACGCAACCAGGGCAACACCTGACCTTTGCGCATCTCCGACTGGCGCTCGACTAAGCGATGGGCGTAGGTGATCGGCGCTGGCATCAGTACGTCTGTCTCGCTGCTGGCGTAGCCAAACATCAATCCTTGATCGCCTGCGCCCTGTTCCTCCGGGTTCGTCCGGTCGACGCCTTGAGCGATATCCGTCGATTGCTTGCCGATCAGCGACATGACCGCGCAGGTGGCGCCGTCGAAGCCAACGTTTGAACTGGTGTAGCCGATCTCTTTGACCACTTGGCGAACCAAGCTGTCGAGATCGACCCAATGGGACGTGGTAATCTCGCCTGCTACGATCGCCGCGCCGGTCTTGATCAAGGTCTCGCAGGCGACGCGGGCGTGTGCTGGGTCGGGATCGTTGGCAAGTATGTCGTCCAAGACAGCGTCGGAGATCTGGTCGGCGACCTTGTCGGGGTGCCCCTCAGACACGGATTCCGATGTAAACAGGTATTCATTCGGCATAGCTACAGGCCTCCCGTTTAGGCTAAAAGACCGCCTCGGTTTCTAGGCAGTATTGTCATTGTCGTAGTCTTGCGGTCATTCGGTTACGACACAAACCTATAAGGAGGCAAGATCGATAGTTTATCGAAGGTGGCTCCCGCTGAACAAGGTACAAGTGTCGGCCTCGGCTTCGGTTCGGTTAAGATAGTCGTTCAAACGAGATTCTTGACGTCTTTCTGGAGGAATGCCTCATGGTTTCGCTGGAGACCCCAGTTTGTGACTTCGACCTGCCTGCGCCGGACTTTTCGCTCCCAGGCGTCGATGGCAAGAGTTGGACCCGCGACCAGTGCAAGGGCCCAAACGGTCTATTGGTCATGTTCATCTGCAATCACTGCCCGTACGTCAAGGCGGTTCGAGAGCGTCTAGTCCGCGATGCGCGGGAGCTTGCGGAATCTGGCATCGGTTGTGTCGCCATCATGTCAAACGACCCTGCGGACTATCCCGAGGACGGATTCGAGAACATGCAGCGTGTGGCCGAAGAGTTCGCATTTCCGTTCCCGTATCTCATTGACGAAACTCAAGCCGTCGCCAAGACCTTTGGCGCGGTCTGTACACCGGATTTCTTCGGCTACAACGCCGAACTGGGCTTGCAGTATCGAGGCCGCCTGGACGAGAGTCGCAAGGAGACCGCCCCCGCGGGGGTGCGTCGCGACCTGTTCGAGGCCATGAAGCAGGTTGCCGAGACGGGTCGTGGTCCGGAGAAGCAGATCCCAAGCGTCGGCTGTTCGATCAAGTGGCGCGAGACCTAGCGTCTTAGGCAGTAATCTCAGACTTCCCGAAAAGGCTGGACAATCGCCTCAATTCTTGGACAGTCTTATCGTTGTCGCTGTTACTAGCTTCAATCTTGCGGTAACTCGATTGCGACAACGACGAGGATCTTGAAATCCGTCGACACTGGCGAACGCAAGTGTCCGACTATCGACGAGTTATCATAAATATCAGTCTGTTGGATGCGTCGACAATTCCAATTTCGAGCGGTCTGAGTTTGGCGATGGTTCGGTGAATCGATCGAGGTGGCTGCTCAAGCCCTGGCTCCGCCAATTTTTTTCTTGCTGCGCTGTTCAGCAGCGAGCTGGCCCAAGCCCAACGCCGCCGCGCTGTGCCTTTGAGGAATCCGTACTTGAGACCGTTCGCGCGATCGGCGCTGGCCCACGGGTGCCAGTAATCCGTTATATTAGGAACTTATAAATCTTTTTGACCGCTGCGATAAGCGCAGCCTTATGGCGTAAGCGCTTGGATTACGTCAGAATAGGCGATCTTTGCTCGCATGCGCCTGCTATCGATCGCCAGACAGAAGTCGTACCGGTAACATTCATGGCAATACTGACACGCGGCGCGGCATCAGCAGTCATTTGCTTGGCTGCTCTGGGCTCGCGTCACTTTAGCCACTGTGTCCCTTGTCTCGACACCGGTCGCGGACGCGACCGGCGCTAGTCCTAACATCACCTAGCCTTGAAATCACGAATCACTTCGATAACCAAAACAGAGGAGCGACATATGTCCTCACGCAAAGAACTCGCCAACGCCATCCGCGCGCTCAGCATGGATGCGGTGCAGAAGGCCAAGTCCGGGCATCCAGGGGCCCCGATGGGCATGGCGGACATCGCCGAGGTGCTGTGGAACGACTTTATGCAGCACAATCCGCGCAATCCCGCCTGGGCCAACCGCGACCGCTTCGTGTTGTCCAACGGCCACGGCTCGATGCTGATTTATTCGCTGTTACATCTGACGGGCTACGCGCTGACCATCGACGACCTGAAGCAATTCCGGCAACTGCATTCCAAGACACCAGGCCATCCTGAATACGGCTACGCGCCCGGCATTGAGACCACCACCGGTCCGCTGGGGCAGGGCATCACCAACGGCGTCGGCATGGCCCTGGCCGAGAAGGTGCTGGCCGCGCAGTTCAATAAACCCGGCCATGAGATCGTTGATCACAACACCTATGTGTTCTTAGGTGACGGCTGCCTGATGGAAGGCATCTCGCACGAGGCCTGCTCGCTGGCCGGTGCGCTGGGCCTGGGCAAGTTGATCGCCTTCTATGACGACAACAACATCTCCATCGACGGCGAGGTGCGCGGCCACGGCGACACGCCGGCCTGGTTCCTGGATGACACGCCGAAGCGCTTCGATGCCTACAAATGGCATGTGATCCCAAAGGTCGACGGTCACGATCCCGAGGCTATCAAGGCCGCCATCGAAGAGGCCCGGGCCGTCAGCGACAAGCCGACCCTGATCTGCTGCCAGACCATCATCGGTTTCGGCTCGCCGAACAAGCAGGGGAAAGAAGAGTGTCATGGTGCGCCGCTCGGCGACGACGAAATCGCGCTGACCCGAGAGGCGTTGGGGTGGCCCCACGCCCCGTTCGAGATCCCGGACGATGTGCGCCAGGGTTGGGATGCCAACGAGCGCGGCGCCGCGGCCGAGAAGGCCTGGAACGACAAATTTGCTGCCTACAAGGCCGAATTCCCAGCCGAGGCCGCCGAGTTCGAGCGTCGCATGAACGGAGAACTGCCGGAAGACTTCGACACCAAGGCCTGGGAGTTTATCAAGGCGCTCGACGCTAAGGGCGAGACCATGGCCACCCGTAAGGCCTCGCAGAGCGCGCTGAACGGCTTCGGTCCGATGTTGCCCGAGTTCCTCGGTGGTTCTGCCGATCTGGCAGGCTCCAACCTGACCCTTTGGAAGGGTTGCAAGGGCATTGGCCCGAAGGATGCGTCGGGCAACTATCTATACTACGGCGTGCGCGAGTTCGGCATGTCTGCGATGATGAACGGCATTACGCTACATGGTGGCTTTAAGCCCTATGGCGCTACCTTCCTGATGTTCATGGAGTACGCCCGCAATGCGGTGCGCATGGCGGCGCTGATGAAGATCAATCCGATCTTCGTCTACACTCATGATTCCATCGGGCTCGGTGAGGACGGCCCAACCCACCAGCCGGTGGAACAGGTGTCGATCCTGCGCCTCACCCCGCGCATGTCCACTTGGCGCCCTTGCGATGCGGTTGAGAGCGCGGTGGCCTGGAAGCTCGCGATCCAGCGCAGCGGTGGCCCGACGGCGCTGATCTTCTCGCGTCAAAACGCGCCGCATATGAGCCGCACCGATGAACAGCTCCGTTCCATCGAAAAGGGTGCCTATGTGTTGCGCGACTGCGACGGCACGCCGGACGCCATCATCATCGGCACCGGTACCGAGGTCGAACTGGCGGTGACCGCTTATGAGCAGCTAACCGCCGCTGGCCGTAAAGTGCGCGTGGTGTCGATGCCGTCGATGGATACATTTGACGCACAGGATGCGGCGTATAAAGAGTCTGTACTGCCGGACGCGGTAAAGGCCCGGGTCTCGGTGGAGGCCGGCGTCACCAGCCTCTGGCCAAAGTACGTCGGCATGCACGGCAAGATCGTCGGTATCGACACCTTTGGCGAGTCGGCCCCGGCGCCAGCCGTTTATAAGGCACTGGGCATTACCGCCGAGGCCGTTGCCGAGGCCGTCAACAGCTTGCTATAAGGTTCATGGCACAGTTCGGCCATGCAGGATGAAACGGTGTATTTATCATCATTCATCTGGTAATAAGGGCAAGTTTCGGGGAAGATGCGGATAGTTCGCATTTTCCTTACCCATCGTCGCTCGCGACTTGTTACGCTCTGCGTTCATTTCCCACCTTAGGAGTTTATCCATGTCCTTGAAAGTTGGTATTAACGGCTTCGGCCGCATCGGCCGTATGGTGTTTCGTGCGATCTCGAAGGATTTCCCCAGCATCGAAGTGGTCGGCATCAACGACCTGCTGGAACCAGACTACTTGGCCTACATGCTTAAGTATGACTCGGTGCACGGCAACTTCCAGGGCGACATCTCGGTCGATGGCAACACCATGATCGTCGACGGTAAGTCCATCCGCCTCACCGCCGAGCGTGATCCGGCCGACCTGAAGTGGGACGCCGTCGGCGCCGATCTGGTGATTGAGTGCACCGGCTTCTTCCTGACCGAAGAAACCTGCCAGAAGCACATTGACGCCGGGGCCAAGAAAGTGGTGCAGTCCGCACCATCCAAAGATGCTACGCCGATGTTCGTCTTTGGTGTTAACCACAAGACCTATGCCGGTCAGGCCATCGTCTCCTCTGCTTCCTGTACCACGAATTGTTTGGCACCCGTCTCCAAGGTGCTGCACGATAACTGGGGCATTAAGCGCGGTCTGATGACCACGGTGCATGCGGCCACCGCTACGCAGAAGACCGTCGATGGCCCGTCCATGAAGGACTGGCGTGGTGGACGTGGCATTCTGGAGAACATCATCCCGTCCTCCACCGGTGCCGCCAAGGCCGTCGGCAAGGTGTTGCCGGAACTCAACGGCAAGCTGACTGGCATGGCCTTCCGGGTGCCGACCTCGGATGTCTCCGTGGTTGACCTCACCGTTGAGCTGGAGAAGGGCGCCAGCTACGCCGAGATCTGCGCCGCCATGAAGGCCGCGTCCGAGTCCGGTGATATGGCCGGGGTGCTGGCCTACACCGATGAGAAAGTCGTCGCCACTGACTTCCGCGGTCGCAATACGCCGTCGATCTTCGATGCCGAGGCCGGCATCGCACTAGACCCGACCTTCGTCAAGGTCGTGGCCTGGTACGACAACGAGTATGGCTACACCTGCAACATGTTGCGTCTGGTCGAGCATGTAGCTGGCTGACGCCCAACGGCGAGGGCCAAGCGTCCGGGTTCTGGCGCCGCGGAGCCGCCGGTACTTCCCGGCGCTCGGCCCCCGGCCCTCGGCGCTTGGCTTTCCTGTCCAAGCTATCCGGAAAGCCGAACCCGGTTCTTAGGGGTGGCTTTCCAGATCGCTTATCAACCTAATCAATGACTGTGCGAGGTCTTCCTTATGTCCTTTATAAAACTCGCGGATCTCGATCTTGCCGGCAAGCGCGTGCTGATCCGCTCCGATCTGAACGTCCCGGTCAAGAACGGCAAGGTCACTTCTGATGCTCGTATCAGCGCCTCCATGCCGACCTTCAAGCACTGTCTGGATGCTGGCGCCAAGGTTATGGTCATGTCGCATCTGGGTCGCCCGGAGGAGGGCGTCTATTCCGAGGAGAACTCGCTGGCGCCGGTCGCCGTGGACCTCGGTTCCAAGCTCGGTCGCGAGGTCCGGGTGGTTAAAGACTATTTGGAGGCGGCGCCTGAGGTGGCAGACGGCGAACTAGTGCTGCTGGAGAATGTGCGCTTCAATAAGGGCGAGAAAAAGGACGACGAGGCCCTCTCTAAGCAGTACGCCGCGCTTTGCGACGTCTATGTGATGGATGCCTTCGGCACCTCTCATCGCGCCCAGGCATCCACCCATGGTGCCGGCAAGTTTGCGCCTGCCGCCTGTGCCGGTCTGTTGCTCGCCGAGGAGCTGGACGCGCTGAACAAGGCGCTGGCCGACCCCAAGCGCCCGATGGTCGCCATCGTCGGCGGCTCCAAGGTCTCCACCAAATTGACCGTGCTGGAGGCCCTGTCCGAGAAGGTCGACCAGCTCGTGGTCGGCGGTGGCATCGCCAATACCTTCCTGAAGGCGGCCGGCAACAATGTCGGCAAATCCCTGTGCGAAGACGACCTGGTCGATACCGCCAAGGCATTGATGGAGAAGATGACCGCCCGCGGTGCCACCATCCCGATCGCTACTGACGTGGTCTGCGGCAAGCAGTTCGACGAGAATGAGCCCGCGGCGCTGAAGCCGGCTGGTGGGGTCGACGACGATGACATGATCTTCGACATCGGCCCGGATAGCGCCAAGGAGCTGTCCGACATCATCGCTAAGGCCGGCACCGTGGTCTGGAACGGTCCGGTCGGCGTGTTCGAGTTCGACCAGTTTGGTGACGGCACCAAGACCGTTGCCATGGCGATCGCAGACACCGACGCCTTCACGCTTGCCGGTGGCGGCGATACGATCGCCGCCATCCAGAAGTACGACATCTACGACAAGGTCTCGTACATCTCCACCGCGGGCGGTGCCTTCCTTGAGTTCCTTGAAGGCAAGACCCTGCCAGCGGTGGCGATGCTTGAAGCGCGAGCGAAAGACTAGTTCCTGAGTCGTTAATTGCACGCTACTGGGAACCGCCCGAATGCCCCGCAGAACAAAGATCGTCGCGACCCTGGGCCCGGCCACCGACGCCCCGGGTGTGCTGGAGGCCATGATGGATGCCGGGCTCAACGTCGTTCGGCTCAATATGTCGCACGACACGCACGAGAGCCAGCGCGAGCGGGTGCGAGCTGTGCGCACCACGGCCAAGGCCAAGCTCCATCCCACCGCGGTGCTGATCGACCTGCAAGGGCCGAAGATCCGAATCGGCAAGTTCGCCCACGGGCCGATCGAGTTGTTCCGCGGAGAGGCATTCGCGATTGATGCCGATTGTCCGCTGGACGCTGGCGATCAATCTCGCGTCGGCACGACCTTGCAGAGCCTGGTCGAGGACGTCATTCCCGGCGACACGCTGCTACTCGATGACGGCGCCGTTGAGCTGTTGGTCGAGGAGATCAATGGCAAGCGCATTGAATGCCGCGTGGTCTTGGGTGGGCCGCTGTCCAACAACAAAGGCATCAACAAGAAAGGCGGCGGCTTGTCGGCACCGGCGCTCACCGACAAGGACAAGGCCGACATCGTCTTTGCCGCTGAGATGGAGGCCGACTACCTGGCGGTGTCTTTCGTCAGCAACGGTGACGACGTGCGCCTGGCGCGCGAACTCTTCGTTGAGGCCGGGGGTAAGGGCGGGGTCGTTGCCAAGATCGAGCGTGCCGAGGCGCTGCGCGGGCTCGAAGATATCATTGATGCGTCCGACGTGGTGATGGTGGCGCGAGGCGATCTCGGCGTCGAGATTGGTGACGCGGAACTGCCGGCGGTGCAGAAGCACCTGATCAGCCTGGCGCGCGATCGCAACAGCGTGGTCATCACCGCCACGCAGATGATGCAGTCGATGATCGAAAACCCCATTCCGACGCGGGCCGAGGTCTTTGACGTTGCCAATGCGGTGCTTGATGGCACCGATGCGGTGATGCTCTCCGCGGAGTCATCCATCGGCAATAACCCTGCAAAGGTGGTCGCGGCGCTCGACCGCATCTGCACGGAGGCAGAGAAAAACACCCGTCGTTCCGCGCATCGGATCGACTCGGTATTCGGCCGCGTCGACGAGGGCATCGCCATGGCCGCGATGTATACCGCCAACCATCTCGGCGTGAAGGCCATTGCGGCGCTCACCGAGACCGGTTCGGCGGTCAAGTGGATGTCTCGCATCAGCTCCGGCATCCCGATCTACGCCATGACCCGGAAGGTCGAAACCCGACGTAAGGTCACGCTTTTCCGTGGCGTTTACCCGGTGAGCTTCGATGTCGGCACCACCAATATCCACGAAGTTAATCGGGATGTCATCGAAGAACTCTTGCGCCGCGGAACAGTGAAGGACGGCGACCTGGTCATCATCACCAAGGGTGACCGCTCCGGCGTCGAAGGGCAAACCAACATCCTGAAGATCATGCGTGTCGGTGAGCATAGGCTCTTGGTTGGAGACTAAGCGGAGACAACCGATTTCCGTCAACCAATACAGGCCTGAACCGATAAACCCGCAAACCCATACAGCCGCAAACCGACTACGATTAACCCGCAAACCCGATAGAGGAGCACATTACTATGGCCCTGATTTCACTCCGTCAGATGCTGGACCACGCCGCTGAGTACGAGTACGGCGTACCTGCCTTCAACGTCAACAACCTAGAGCAGATGCGCGCCATCATGGAGGCCGCCGACGAGACCGACTCCCCGGTCATTGTGCAGGCGTCCGCTGGTGCCCGGAAATACGCCGGTGCGCCCTTCCTGCGGCACCTGATCCTGTCCGCCATCGAAGAGTGGCCGCACATCCCGGTCTGCATGCACCAGGATCACGGCACCTCCGCCGCGGTCTGCCAGCGCTCCATCCAGCTCGGCTTCAGCTCGGTCATGATGGACGGTTCCCTTGGCGAGGACGGCAAGACCCCGACCAGCTACGACTACAACGTCGACGTCACCAAAACCGTCGTCACCATGGCGCATGCCTGCGGCGTCTCCGTCGAGGGCGAGTTGGGTTGCCTGGGTTCGCTGGAAACCGGCGAGGCCGGCGAAGAGGATGGCATTGGCGCCGAAGGCACCCTCACGCATGATCAATTGCTGACCGATCCGGAAGAGGCCGCGGACTTTGTCGCCAAGACCAAGGTCGATGCCCTTGCCATCGCCATCGGTACTTCCCATGGCGCCTACAAGTTCACGCGTCCGCCGACCGGCGACATCCTGGCCATTGAGCGTATCAGGGAAATCCACAAGCGTATCCCCAATACCCATCTGGTTATGCACGGCTCCTCGTCGGTGCCGCAGGAGTGGCTCGCCATCATCAATCAATACGGCGGCGCCATGGGCGAGACCTACGGTGTACCGGTCGAAGAGATCGCGGAGGGCATCAAGAACGGCGTGCGCAAGGTCAACATCGACACGGACCTGCGTATGTCTTCCACTGGCGCCATTCGCAAGTTCTTGGCGGAGAACCCGAAAGAGTTCGATCCGCGCAAGTACCTCGCCGTTGCTACCAAGGCGATGAAGCAGATCTGTAAAGATCGCTACGAGGCCTTCGGTACCGCCGGTAACGCAAGCAAGCTGGATGCCTTGTCCCTGGAGGCCATGACCGACCGCTATGCCAAGGGTGAACTCGACCCGAAGGTCATCTGATCGCAGCTCGCTGATGTGACAATAAAGGCGCTTCGGCGCCTTTTTTCTTGGTTTGCCGCAACCGTCGTCCTCCACCGCGTCTTTCTGCCCTTGGGCCAGCTCCATTTGTGAACAGCAATCGGCCGAGTACGCCGAACGCGTAGTCAAGGGCGGCAGGTTCAAGCGAGCGTGATCACCCAGAGCGGGTAAATCGACATCAGACCCAAACAGCAGACACCCATGCAACTCCTCGTCGACATCGGCAATACCAGCATCAAATGGGCCACCTGGGACGGCCAGTACCTCGCCAATCCAGGCAGTGCCAAGCACTTCGGCGCACTGCCCATCGACCTGCTCGCCGCCTGGGACCTGCTCAATGGCATCAGCGGTATCATGGTCGCTCGCGTCGGCCCGCAATCGGTGCGTGACGCCCTGGCCAAGATCGCCAGCGCCCGCTGGCAATGCAAGCCGACCGACATCGCCACCAGCGCCGAGGCCCATGGCGTGCGCATTGCCTACGCCGACCCCGCCCGCCTCGGCGTCGACCGTTTCTTGGCCCTGATCGGCGCCCATGCGCTGCATTGCGGACCCAAGCTCATCGTCGACGCCGGCACCGCCGTTACCTACGACCTGCTGCTCGCCGATGGCCATCATCTGGGCGGCCTCATCCTGCCCGGCATCGCACTGATGCGCGACAGTGTTCTAGCCGGCACTCAGATCCCGCGTTACGAGCCCGCGGAGGCAGACCAATCCTGGGCCGCCGACACCGCCGAGGCCGTCGCCGCCGCCTCCATTCAAGCCCCAGCCGCGCTCGCCGAGCGGCTCTACCAGCGCCTATCCAATCATGCCGGCCAACCACCCAAAGTCATCATCACCGGCGGCGACGCCGAGCGCCTGCTAGCCGCCATCGCCCCCCCCGCCCTCCACCACCCAGACCTAGTGCTTCTCGGCCTAACCCATTACTCCCAACCGTAGGAGCGGCGCCCCGCCGCGACCGCCGCTTCTCGGCCTAACCCATTACTCCCAATCGTAGGAGCGGCGCCCCGCCGCGACCGCCGCGCCACCGATGGCGACGACTGTTATTGGAACACCGCAAACACCCCAACACACCAGAGCCCAAAGAAAATCCGATAATCGCGTCATTCCGCTGAAGTCCATTGAGCCCAGGTCTTCTCTGGCATAGAATATCGGGTCTGCGGTCGGCACCATGTGCCTATCGTTCGCCTCTCAAGCGCTGGCGTAGCTCAGTTGGCAGAGCAGCTGA